>Ga0334890_1000346_pt1 | contig 85825 bp, 81 predicted proteins | sample GraSluR1_MG_3_FD_207220 | JGI IMG/M metagenome (GOLD analysis project Ga0334890, IMG submission 207220) | Sludge microbial communities from methane-producing bioreactor in Wageningen University, Netherlands - Granular Sludge_31_08-R1 | ecosystem: Engineered > Bioreactor > Anaerobic >... | reverse complement strand
TGATGCTTATATGTGATTCTAACAGCTTTTTACAGCAGATAGTAGAGATTTGGCTCTTAAAAAAGTAGATACCAAAAGTTTCAATTCTGAAAATGAGGCGAAAAAATCTGGATTTTTATTTAAATATTGAAAGATTTTTGTTGAGCCCGCTTGATTCTGGACCAGGTTTGAATAATAAAAACTAACAAAAAGCTAAACACAAGAGCTATTATTTTGCCAAGTGTACTAAAGTTTAGTGCTAAAATTCCTAAAACTAAACTACTTAATGCATAAAAAATGGCCACTTTTTGTCTACTCCAACCAAAAGTGTCAAGAAGCTGATGGTGTAGATGGCCTCTATCTCCCCAAATTGGTGATTTTTTACTAATGATTCTACGCGCGATAGTATAGAGTGCATCAGCAGTGGGTATTGCCAAAACCATTAGTGTAGTTGCTATTTTTGCTCCGGATAAAATAGCCAAAACTGCCAGAAAGAAACCAGCGAGCGAACCTCCTCCATACCCAGGCATAATTTTTTGAGGATACCAGTTAAAAATTAGCAAGCCTGTAAAGGCCCCTGCTAGTAAAAAGCTCATTAAGGCATTGTTAAATTCTGTTGGATCTGCGCTAAAAAAATTTCTACCAATTAACCCAATGACAATAAAGGCTACAACTGAAAATGCCGGTAGTTGGCCGTCAACGCCTTTAGACCAGTTAACAATATTCATATTCCAAAGGATAAAAAATAAAGCAAAAATATCAGCTATAACCCAAATTGTTCTAGTTTGGTTAAATAAATTTAGGATAATGGTGGGTTCATTAAGATGAATTACACCAGGGCCGAAAGGATTGCTGACAAACGCTATTCCTATTCCTGAACCAACTACAATTAAGCCGGCAGCTAGTCCCGCTATTAGTCTTATATAAGGATGAAGATCTAAGATATCATCTAAAACCCCAACTATAGTTAAAAATAGAGCAGCTATCGTTAGGGCAATCAAATATTTGTCGATTTGTAAAAACAATAAGCTGCCAATCAAAAAGCTGATAAATATTGGAATACCTCCACCCCTTGGAGTAGGGGTCTGATGAGTTTTTTTAATGTGCCTATTTTTGTTGGGGTCATCCAACCAGTTCTGCTGTCTATATAAATAAATCACTAAAGGGGTTATTAGACAGGAGATGATTAAGCCGATGAAAAAAATTAATGGCAAGGACATAATTAGAATGGCTTGAAGACAACTAAAACATTTCTGAGAGTTATCATTAATAAAACTGTTTGTAAAACCAAGTCAGAATAGGTAAATAGTTTGATTACAAGTTCCTGTGAGTTATTAATTAATTTTAAAGATTGGATATGAATGACATTAATAAGTAAAGAAATAGCTGGTAGTAAAAAAAGCCATGACTTAACCACCAAGTGCTTTCTAGGGTCTGCTAATGAGTGAAAAAGAGGCACTACCGGCTGAATAAAGGGATAGGCCACTGCCACAATCAGAAGAATTATAAGATTAATAACTAGGCAGGCATAAATAATAGATAAAACATATTTAGGTCCAAGCTTAATGACAACTCTTCTTTTTTTGTGTGGATTATCTGGCATGGTTAGCTGGACACTTCCTAATGAATTTTATTCAGTTACCTGGATTTTCTCGTTTGTAGAGAGTCATGTGGTCGTAATTGTAGTTTGGAGAATAGTTTGCTTCTAGATAATTATAAAATTCAGGAAAGCTAGGAGCATTATTCATAACTACAATAAACTTAGGCTCTGCCTGAGTTACTGCCTGAAGGGTTTCTTCATAAGCATTCATGTCTGTGATGTGAAATGAAACAGTATAACGGCCCACAGGGATAGTTTCTGAGAGAGCATATAGCATGGGATTAGTTCCCCAAATAAATAACCTTTTTTCATTTGTATTTTGAATAAATTCTGTCAGTTGATAATTATCGCTCATTAACCAATTAAATTTAGAAAAGTATTCTTCTTGCGTTAGTTCACCCTTTATAAATTTAAAGTAATTTACATAATATTTTTTTGTAGGATAAAGACGAAAGTCTAGACTTATCAAAATTAAGGCACTACCGGCAATAATGGTTGCTCCTAGAGCCAAAGACCAGAGCGTTTGTTTTAATAATTTTTTATTTTTAAAACCTGCTATTAGGTCTTCTGTCATTGTTGTGAGCAAAAAGGACAAAGGCAGGATTGCTTGGATAAAATAGTGAGCATATGGTCGATTTGACAGCAATACTGCATACATTGCCAAGCTAGTCCAGCCCAAGAAAAACTTTAGCTTTAAGCTTAAGTTTTTAAATAAAGTTAAGGCTACCAATATTAAAGCTAAAACCAAGGTTTTTCCCTGGAGGGTAAATAAAAAGTTTATCAACTGGCTTGCGAAGTTTACTTGCCAGGATTGTGTGTAGTGCAAATTATACAAAAGGCCATATTCCAAATAATCAGCTCCTGACGATAAGCCTGTAAAGTAAACAATGGATAGAATAATCATCATTCCAACTCCAGCTAAAAGAGGCAGCCATCTGTTAAATAAGCTTTTAAACATTGCTATCTTTTTATTCAGATCTATACGACTGGTTTGTAAAAGTTTTCCAGTGACAGCAAACCAAGGAATCAACATTATTGCGGCCAGATCCAACAATGCTGGAACTTTAGTTAATATGGCTAAGCCAAAAAAAGCTCCTCCCGCAAAAATCAATGATTTATTAGCCTTCACCTTTGTTTTCTCTGTTTTCTTTTTGTTAATCACTTTATCTAGATATTCAGATTTGCTAAGAAGCCAGAGACCTGCCAAGACAAAACCCAGTACAAAAAGCTCTCCATTAGGGATGTTACCCTCAAACCACGGTAAGGTAGTAAAAATAACAAAAATTAATAGACTTAACCAAGTTAAATATTTGTTTTTGAAAAATTTGCGACTTAGAGAATAAAAGAAGGCTGTTGAAATAATCATCCAAAAAAGCAGTAAAACTCTAAAGTAGAATTGATTTGGGACTGTTGCTAAATAGTAAATAATAGGTGTTTTGTGATCTATTATTTCTGAGTAAAGTTGTTGGCCGCTGCGAATGCTTTGTCCCACGGTTAAATAGATACCCTCATCACCATACCAATATGGTTCAAAAAAGTTAGGAACTCTCAGGATTACAAGTAAAATAAGGAAAAACCATAAAGTGGTATGGCTGTCTAAGAATTTATCTATTTTAATTAGAAATTTTTTCATAAATTCATTTTACTGATAAAAATAAACAGATGACAGTATGAGTTTTAATGGAAAGATAATTGATAACTTTATTAAACTTTTTTAGTTACTTTATATTCAATATATTTGCCTAGCATTAGTCTGGTGTGGGCATCTATACCAGGTAAAGCTAAGAAAAAGAAGCCAACAATAGGCATCAAAATAAATTCTAGAGGTTGGAGTATACGCAGTACCAAAGCTTTCTTTTTTTGTCTTGGTGGTCTGTTTAGTCCATCAAGAAGAATCACTGAAAATAAACCTATTAGTGATATTGTTAGGAGTGCTGATGTTACTTGGGGTAATGTTTTTCCTATCATGGTACGGTTGAAATCAGGGTTGAGCAGGGGTGGTAAAAAGGCTGAAATGGTAATGGCAAACCAGTTAACAGGCCATAAAAAATGATCTTCTACAAGCTTGATAACCCTAATGGTTTTGTCCCAAAAAGGGGCGTCTGAGAGAATATATTGCCTAACTACATAACTCACATCACTCACACCCCATGCCCAGCGTTTTAATTGTTCGTATTGGTTTTTAATGGTTTCGATGAAATTTTCTCCTGCTGCAGCATCAGCATAAATTGGCAGAAAGATTGGTCTTACCTTGAAGTTGCCCTTTTTTGCAAAATAGGATTTAAAAAAGAAGCGATAATCTTCAGGTATTACGTCAGTATCCCAATATCCTATTTCTATTACATGTTTTAAACTTGATGAATAGGTTGAGAAATTAATTAAGCGATCTGTTCTCATTAAAATGTATCTTTGAATAACATTAAAACTAGAAGCAACAACTCTAATGGGGGCAGGTACTTCCCAAATGTTATTATAAAAAGTTACTGCACCTTGCCAGACTAAGTTATAGCGTTGATGCTTATTTTTTAAAAATTCATAGGTTAAATAAGCAAAGTAGTGGTGATGAAAAGCAGCGTCGGCATCTTCACTAGTAATGGTGGTTAAATTAACATCAAACCCAGCGTCATCAATTAATTTTTTCTTAACAACTTTAGCAGCCCAGGAAGTATTGGAAGATTTTCCTGCCACCTCAGTGTCAATATCAGGATGAAATGTTGTCCAAAAGTGTCCAAATTGACCTTGAAACTTTTTTGTTAATTGTTTTGCTTTTTTTTGTGCACCTGCACCCTCTCTCTCCTCAAAAGATATTATGATATGCAGATTTTTTTTAGATATTGATTGATCAATTAGTGCCTGGATGGTTCTTTGCAAAATATAAAGAGGCTCCTTATATGTGGGAATAATGATAATATGATGAACTTTATCCCAATTATCAGGGAAATTTTTTTTAATATCATCAATCCAGTTAAAGCGGGAAGCTGCCCTAATTCTTAAATGGGCAGCGGTAGTGAAAACTGCTAGGATTATTGAACGATAAAGCCAATAAACTGCAAAAATAATCACATAGTAGGCGACAAAGATGGGAAATAAAAATGATCCCCAAATTGGAAACAGTATTAGAGACCAAGAAAATAGACCAGGTAAAATTTCCAACCCCCTTTTAGTTCTAATAGGATGTCGCTGAAAATATTTTTTAATCATAGTTGGCGGTTAGATTTCAAAAAATTTATAGCTGTTAGCAAGAATCTGTTTTAAGTTTTTATTAAATTTGTCTTGGATATATTGTGCTGTTTTTGTAATCATATAGGGTTGGTTGATTTGTCCAATAAATTCTTGTGGTGGCAAAAAAGGAGCATCTGTTTCTATTAAGAGTTTATCTTGCGGAACTAATTTTATCAGGTTATGTAAATTTCCTGAAGTATAGGTGATGTTGCCAGCAAATGAAACATAAGCATTAAGTTTCAGCATCTTTTTTAGGTGAGTTACTGTTCCCGACACACAATGCAAAACTAGAGGTTTTTTAAACTGGTAATTAGCCCTGATAATTTTCAAGAGATCATCATAGGCTTGGTCGCCTTTATCGCGTGAATGAATTATAAGAGGTTTTTCAAGAGTATTAGCTAAATTTATATGCTTAATAAACAATTCTTTTTGGGCTACAATTTTTCGTTTCAGATTTGGTTTAGATAGGTGAAAGTAGTCTAAGCCTGTTTCTCCAATTCCCACTACTTCTTTTTTAGAAGCTAGCTTAGTAATTACATCAAAATCATTTTTTAGTGCTTGACTATTTTTGTTAGCATTTGAGGGGTGGATGCCAACACTAGCATATAAACTATTTTCTTCTTGAGCGATTTTTACTGCCCTTTGACTCGAGATGACATCTGCTGCTGCAACCAGACTTGCACTAACTCCTGACTGCTGGGCCTTTTGCCAATGATCTTTCCAGGTTAAATTTTTAAGTTGTCTCATTTGTTGAGGGGAAAAATATTTACTTTTACCAGAATACAATGGCTCTAAATTATAATGACAATGGGTATCAAAAATTTTCATAACAAGAAAGATAACTAACTCACTCTAGGAAAAATTGGCTCAAGGGCATTTATTTTACCTTGAAAGTGTTTTGAGATATGCAGAGCCGTATTGGGCATGAAGGGCTTTAAATGAAAGGCTGTTTTAAGGATTTTAAAAATAGCTACATTAAGAATATCTATTTTTTCCTGACTTTCCAATTCCCAAGGCTTTTTTTGACTTAAATATAAATCTATTTCTTTAACTTCCCTTATTATCCAATCAATAGCTAAAGTTAGCTGATAATTATCCATGAGTGATTTGAATTTGGGATCAAAGGCTAACTCTTGGGTTAAGGCAAAGTTTATTTTTTCAGTTTCACTCATTTTGGCAACTCTAGAGCATACGTTGCCCAAACTATTAGCCAGTTGAGCTTGGTAAATTTGGTCAAATTTTTTCCAACTAACATCAATGTCGTTGCCAAAAGAACCCAGTGAGATTAATAAAAATCTAGTCGCTTCTTGACCATACTTATCAACCAGGTGTTGTGGTTCGATTACATTTCCCAAAGATTTGCTCATTTTTTGACCTTGAACGCTGATAAATCCATCAATTAAAATCTTTGTTGAATTAGGTAAGCCGACTGACATTAGCATAGCTTGCCACATTGCAGCTTGTTGTCTCAAATTATCCTTTCCTGCTAATTGAATTCCAGGCCAATATTTTTGAACTTTTTCAGTTTTGTTGGGCCAGTCTAGGGCAGAGATGTAGCTCACCAAGGCATCAAACCAGACATACATTACATGTTTCTGGTCATTGGGAACCTCAATACCCCAGGGCATTTTTTCTTTGAGGCGCGAAATACTAAAGTCCTTTAATCCTTGTTTGACAAAAGATTTAATTTCAGCCATTTTACTTTCTGGCTCAACAAGCCTAGGATTTTTTTGATAGAGGTCTAATAATGACTGTTGGTATTTAGAAAATTTAAAAAAATAATTTACTTCTTTTCGGATTTCAATTTTTAAGTTTGGATGAAAGGGACAACGGCCCTCAACCAGTTCACTGTTAGTTTTTTCTAGCTCACAGCCTACACAGTATTTAACTTCATAGTCGGCTTGATAAATATCATTGTTAACAGCTGATCTTTTCCAAAATTCTTGAGCTGCTCGTACATGCTTGGCATCAGTGGTTCTTACAAAACTATTCCAGCTAAGATTGAGCAAAGTTTTTAATGATTGAAATTTTTGAGAATATTGATCACAGTATTCTTGAGGAGATATTCCGACTTCTTGCGATTTTTGATAAATTTTTTGGCCGTGTTCATCAGTCCCAGTATTAAAAAACACATCTTTGCCCAATTGTCTTTGATAGCGTGCAATAACATCTGCCTCTACTATTTCTTTGGCGAAACCAATATGCGGTTGAGCATTTACATAGGGTAAAGTAGTGGTTAAGTAAAATGTCTTATTCTTCATAATGGGCATATTATTATAACCCCAAACCATAAACTAAGTCTTGTTGGGTCTTAAAATTTTGCCTTTATTAAACTAATGATGGTTTCTATGAAAAAAAGAGGGGCTACAATAAAAAAAACAATTTTGAGGGGAATCTCAGTTTGCTGTAAATGTAAAAATAAGAAAATTAACATTAACAGGGATATTAAGAAGCCTCTGCGGCTGTTGAGTAATATAAAACTAAATAAGAAGAAACTGGATAAAAAAACAGAAATTAGTAGAGGAAGATAGCTGTTGGGAATTAAAAAATGCTTAATATTTTCTGGGTGAATTCTTGTCAAGATAAGGTAGGTTGTTCCAGAAAATAAAAGCGCAAAAATAAAAGTAGGGAGATGCTTTAAATATTTTAAAAAAAGTGACTTAAAATAATGCTTTTTTTTTGAAACAGGGGCAGTTTGCTCAGCACTTTTTACAACAAGAGTGCTTTTTGTTTTTTTTGCTTTGGTCTCTATTCTGGATTTGGCTCGTTCCATATAATTAAAATGCTTATAAGTGAGTGGAAAAAAAATCTAAGTCTCTTTGAATTGCCTGCTGCCAATTATTAGTTGGCTGAAGGTTATGATCTGCTGTAGGATAAGTATGGTAATTAACTATTATTTCTTCTAATTTGTTGCTTGTTTTATTTTCTTCCTGAGTCTGGTTGCTTTCTTTAACCTCTAGTCGGCGTTTGTTTTCTTGTGCTAATTTAGAAACAAATGCGTCCGACCAAATCTGCAGGCTTTCTGTATCTTGACCACCGTGGTGAATTTGAATCGGTCCAGTTAAATATTGCAGGTGCTGGGTAATACTAAACTCAAAAGCATCGTAATCTTTTTCAAACATAGCAAGCCAGGCTCTAGTTTGCTTACCCTCATCATCACTAGTACGGGTAAAGAATAAGATTGAATAAGGAAATGGGGCTGTAACAGGAGCCCAAAGAGTGGATGGTATAGGCTCAGATAAAATTTGTAGACAACTGAGTGTAATTTGTCCGCCGTTGCTGTGTGCCCAAATGCCAATTTTTACAGGGTCTAGAAAAAAAGAGATATCATTTACAAGTAGCTCTTTTTCGCTTGAGGTATTAATTGAAATTGTTGAGTTTTCTTGAATAGTTTTGATTAACTCAATAACATTAATGGGTTTGATAAAGCGAGCCTCCCAACTATCTTCAGGCTCACTGTCCGAGTTACCAAAACCAAAAAAGTCAGGTGCTAGTGTAACATATCCATTTTTAGCCAAAACATCAGCTGCGTTTCTGGTACCAAAGCCTGGATAGTATTGATCAGGAGCTGCATAACCCCTTACTAAAACAATTACTGGAAATTTATCTAAATTAGACTTAGCCACTTGAGGAATATTTGCGGTTCCAGTCATATTTTTACCCATTGTTTGAAAGGTAAATAGGTAAGTAGAATAATCATCTGTTTCATTTACAAGCTCGGTTAAAATAATTTCACTGGATTGAAAATTATAGTTTTTTAAATTAGGAATAGAGTATTTTTCCAATGGCAATACCTCCTCACTGGGGCTAGAAACAAACGGAGATCTAAGCTCTGTTTGAAAATTAAAACGAGGAATTATTTTTTTTAGTGAAAAACTAATATTTCCAAAATAAATATAAGTAGTCACTGAGGCAGCTATGAGGGTTAAAAATAAGATAAAAAATCCAATAATCTTGCGCATCAAACTCAATTATACAAGAATTAGTTGTAAATTTTTAGATTAAAGATTATTTTTGATGCCCACTTTTTTGCTCTCTTGTTGTGCTAAGTCGAACAGCCCTTTCTTCAGCATTCAGTTGCCTTTCATGCCAGAAGGGCCTTGCTTGACCGATTACAGAAAGCTGGTGCGCTAATTCTAGATTTTTAGAAAGTAGCAGTTGCTCTTGAGCAGGTGACATATGCGGCCTTTTAATAATTAATAATAAATACTAAAAAACCCGCCGGTTGTGGCGGGTTGTTTGTATACTTTTTGAATCTTAATCCTTACAACACCGCCATTAATCCACCTTGTTTGATAAGGTTAAATTGTGGATAGCTAGTGTGTCTAGAAAAAGACTTGATCATCTTAAATACATTAAATAAAATTTTTTTGTTTCTGTCAAGTATTGTGAAAGCTGCTTCAAGAAATTTAATTGATAGCAACTTACATTAGAGTCTATTTATGAATATAATATGGCATATGATTAGAACTCTTTCATTGGAAACCAAAGATCTAGTTGGAGAAAAAGTCAAACTACAAGGTTGGGTAGATAGTAAACGAGACCACGGGAAAGTGACTTTTATTGATTTGAGAGATTACAAAGGCAAGATTCAGGTTGTGGGTTATAAAAAATTGTCAGACTTGAGAATAGAATCTGTGATTGAAGTTGTGGGCACAGTAAAACAGCGGTCAAAACAGTATACAAATCCAAGTTTACCCACAGGCGAGGTTGAGGTGGAGGTTGATTCCTATAAACTACTAAATGATTGCCAAGAACTACCCATTACCCTAGATGGAGATGGCTTGGATATTAACGAAGTTCCCAGACTACAATATCGCTATCTTGATTTAAGGCGTTCTAGACTGCAAAAAAATTTGAGAATGCGTTCTGTGGTGATTCAGGCTTTTAGAGAAAATTTATTTGAGAAAGATTTTTGTGAGATTGAAACTCCGCTGTTAACTAAGTCGACTAAAGAAGGAGCTAGGGATTTTTTGGTTCCTTCTAGATTTCAACCTGGGAAATTTTATGCATTGCCCCAAAGCCCGCAGCAATACAAGCAACTGTTAATGACTGCTGGCTTTGAAAAATATTTTCAGGTAGCTAAGTGTGTCAGAGACGAAGACTTAAGGGCTGACCGAGGATTTGAGTTTACACAGTTAGACTTGGAAATGAGCTTTGTGACACAGACTGAAGTCATGAAAATAGTTGAGGAAATAGTGGTAAGGGCAGTAAAAACCGCTGGAGGCAGTTTAGTTGAGGGCAAATTTCCTGTTTTTTCTTATCAAGATGCAATTAAAAAATATGGTCAGGATAAGTTTGATTTGCGCACCAAAGAACAAAAACAAAAGGGTTTACTAGCTTTTGCTTGGGTGGTTGATTTTCCATTTTTTAAGCAAGTAGATAGAAAAGATGCAGCAGAAACGCGTGATAGTAAAAGTAATTGGACTTTTACCCACAATCCATTTAGTACTCCTCAGCCAAAATTTATTAAAGACCACTTAGCTGGCCGCAATATTGCTAAAATCAAAACTGCTCAATACGACTTAGTTTGCAATGGTTATGAAATAGGTGGAGGTAGTATCAGAGCTCATGAGCCAGATTTATTAAAAGCTACTTTTAAGATTATGGGCTACTCTGATGAGGAAATTCAAGACAACATTGGCCACATGCTTCAGGCTTTTGAACTGGGAACACCCCCACATGGAGGAATTGCTCTTGGCCTTGATAGGCTTGTGATGTTGTTAGCCGGTGAAAACTCCCTAAAGGAAACAATCGCTTTTCCTATGAGTTCAACTGGCCGAACAGCTGTGATGAATGCCCCTAATAAAGTAGATATTAAGCAGTTAGCTGAGTTGGGTTTGAAAACAATTGATCAGTCAGAGAATTCAGTTCATGATCAAATTTTAAACAAACTACACCAAAATGAAATCTCTTTTCAATATTTAGTCCATGAGCCGGTAATTTCTAGTGAACAGGCAGCAAAAGTACGAGGTACAAAGCTATCATCGTCGGCCAAAGCTTTAGTTTTACAGGCAGATGATGAATTTATTTTATTGGTAGTTGCTGGCGACAGAACATTAAATTTAGATAAAATTCAAATTGAAACAAAAGCTGCTCGGGTTGCTATGGCTTCTAAAAAAAGCGTATTGAATAAGATCAATTTAGAGGTAGGTGCAATTCCTCCGCTTGGGTCAGTAATAGGGCTTAAAACTTATTTAGATAAATCTTTGGAAGCTGAAGAAAAGATAGTATTTAGTGCAGCTAGAAAAGATCGATCAATAATAATGGATACGGTGGATTTCATTAGATTAGAAAATCCTGTTATCAAAGATTTTAGCTAAAGTTAACTATTTTTTAAATTTTTTTATAGTGCAGATATCCAGGCTTAGAAGTGACCAATTTTTTTCTTTTGTTTTTTGTCTTGTTTTTTTATTAATACAAGGGAGCTTACTGCCTTTAGAACCAGTTCAGTCTTTGTCACAGGTTTCTAGTTTAGAGCTAATTCAACTTGACCCCATTCCTGTAGTAAAAGATTATCAGTCATTAGTCAACCTAAATTACGGGCAATCGCCTCAGTTATCTCAAGTTACAGCTCAGTCTTATCTCGTTGTTGATCTAAAATCAGCTTCTATTTTGATAGAAAAAAATAAAGATTTACCTTTATTTCCAGCCTCAACCGTAAAACTTATGACTGCTTTACTTGCTAGAGATATTTATGATTTGAATAACGTAATTAGAGTTGGCCAAGAAGTTGAAGTTGTGGGGCATCAAATCGGCTTAAGACCTGGTCAAGAAATGAAAGTATTTGATTTACTTAAAGCAATTTTGGTAAATTCTGGCAATGATGCAGCACAAACTTTAGCTTTTAATCACCCCTTTGGCTATGAGGGTTTTATTCAAGGCATGAACCTTAAGGCACAGGCGCTATCATTAACTAATACTTATTTTACTAATCCCACAGGCCTGGACGATTATCATCAAGTGAGTACGAGTTGGGATTTGGCTCTGCTTGCAAAAGAGATTAATAAAGATCCTGTGTTAAAAAAGTTAGTTAATTTGCAGCAGGCAAGCATTTCTGATGTTGCAGGGTTTAGTAATTATCAGTTGTATAACACTAATCAATTATTGACTAAATATGATCAAGCTATAGGAATAAAAACAGGTACTACGCAGATGGCTGGACAGGTTTTGGTTACCCTCTGGAAAGAAGCTAGTCATGAATTATTGATTGTAGTAATGGGATCCCAGGATCGCTATCAGGATACCTTATATTTAGTTGATTGGGTGAGTGATAATATTGAATGGATAGATTATGATAGCCCTTAGAGCAATAAATTATTTGGTAAAATAACCCTAAATGTTAACAAACAACACTTCATCGCAAGAAGACATTGGACCAAACCTCACTCAAGTTACAGAAACTGGCAGAAAAGTTTTAAAGTATGCAGTCATCGGAATTGTGAGCTACATGGTTTTGAGTGTAGTCACAAGAGCCTTTGTTAGTTATTGGAAAGCAGTTAATCCTCCCCCTCCCCCTCCGCCAACAGTGGGTTTTGGTTTGTTACCTACTATTGAATTTCCTTATGAAGAAGCTTTTGACTTTCCACAAGAATTTGAAGTTAGTATCCCTCGTGAAAAACTTAATCAATTTCCTGACAGAGCAAAGATTTTTGAAATGCCTCAAGCTAGCTTAAGCCTACTGGCCGATGAAAGGGCGAGAAAAATTGCAAGAGGTTATGGATTTGATGCTCAGCCAGAAATGTTGGGCCCTAAACACTATCGGTGGTACAAGTATCAGCCCCTAGAGTTTAGCTTTGAAATTTATTTAGATAATTATAACTTTAGCTTGTTAAGTGACTATCAGACAAGACAGGAATTAGTTTCTGGAGTGCTTCCTCCAGAAAAACATTTAGCTATTACTACTGTAAAAAACTATCTTTCTCGGGCAGAATTACTACCGGCTGATGTTGCCACAAGCCCAGGAGAAGTTAGGTATTTAAAATCATTAGCAGGACAATTAGTTGAGGCTGTTTCTCTTTCAGATGCATCTTTAATTCAAGTTAACATCAATAGAGTACCTGTTGATGAAATTTATCCTATGTTTACTCCTAGACAAAATCGAGCCATTGTGAGTTCAATCTTAACCAATGCTGTTGGAGGTAGAAACACGATTGTTCAACTAACCTATGATTATCACGTGGTTAACTATGATCGTTTTGAAACATACCCTCTTAAAAAAGTTACTGAAGCTATCAAAGAACTAGAAGATGGTCAAGCTTATGTAGCCTCAGATGAAAAAATTGAATCAACTGTAGTCAGAGATGTGCTGCTTGGTTATTTTGATAATTTTGACTATCAACCATTTTTGCAGCCCATTTATGTTTTTAGTGGCGATAATGGTTTTGTAGCATATGTTTCTGCAATACAAAAAGACTTTTATTTTAGAGAATAGTTAGTAACTTCTATTACGTATAAATGGTCGTTTAAATGGCAAAAGAAAAAAAGCAATCATTAGTTGGTAAAGTTCGAACACGCGTTGCCCCTTCTCCAACAGGAGATCCTCACGTAGGAACAGCTTTTCAGGCTTTGTTAGATTGGGTATATGCCAGAAGATATCAAGGTCAGTTTATTTTAAGAATTGAAGATACAGATCAAAAGCGACAAGTTGAAGGGGTTGAGCAAAATTTATATGAAGCCTTTTCTTGGTTGGGGATAGAGCCTGATGAGGGACCACAAAAAGGAGGGAGGGTTGGTCCTTATCGTCAATCTCAAAGATTAGAAATTTACCAAAAATACGCAAAACAACTTCTTGATCAAAAAGATGCTTATTATTGTTTTTGTTCAAAAGAAAGATTGACTCAGCTTCGTGATGATCAAAGAGAAAAAGGCTTACCCCCAAAATATGATAGGCAATGTTTAAAGCTATCTGACAAAGAAGTAAAAGAGAAATTAGAATCAGGTCAGGAGGCAGTCATTAGAATGAGGGTTCCCGATGATCAAAGAATCAAGGTGAAAGATGAACTAAGAGGAGAAATCAAGTTTGAGCCTCACACTGTTGATGATCAGGTTTTAATTAAATCAGATGGCTTTCCCACCTATCATCTTGCTGTAGTAGTTGACGATCATCTTATGGAAATTACCCACGTGGTTAGGGGAGAAGAATGGTTGCCTAGTTCGCCAAAACATATTTTGTTGTATAAATTTTTTAATTGGCCTGTTCCTGTATTAATTCACACCCCTACTTTGCGCAACACAGATCGCTCCAAGCTTTCCAAAAGGAAAGGCAATACATCACTATGGTGGTATCGTGAACACGGGTTTTTGCCACAAGCATTATTAAATTTTTTAGGCCTAATGGTGTGGAAACCAACAGAAACTCAAGAAATCTATTCTTTAGAAGAGATGATTGAAAAATTTGAATGGCGCGAAATGACGATTACTGGCCCAATTTTTGATTTGAAAAAATTGGAGTGGTTGAACGGGAAGTATTTGCGGGATCTTTCTTTTGAGGAATTAAAGAATAAATTTGATTCTTGGTTAGAATGGGTAACCACAAGAGAACTTTCACAGGATATGCTAACTAAACTCAAACTATTAGAGCAATACCAACAACAAAATAAAACTAAGTTTAATCAAGCTATGAAGCTAAGTACTGATCGGGCCAAGACATTTCTAGACTTGCCAGATCTAATGAATTTTTATTTTGCAGAGTCACTAAACTATGATACACAGGATCTTTTGCAAGACAGAAATCCACAAGAAATTATTAAAGCCTTAAAATTAATTAATAAACGCCTATTAGATTTAGGTGATTGTAGTCAGGAGGATTGGGAGAAGACTATTAGAAAGATAGCAGATGAGCTACATTTAGAACACAGAGATGTTTTTATGTCATTGCGTTCAGCCCTAACAGCGCAAAAAAACACTCCTCCACTATATGATGTGATGAGGATTTTGGGTGAGCATGACTCAACAGCAAGAATTGATAATGCTATTAATTATTTACTTAACCAAGAAGCTTAACTTATGGCCTCAGGTAATACTGCCCAAACTAGCCAATCGGTTCTTAATCAGGTTGATTTAAGCCAATATTCTCAGGAATTAACTGAGAATTATCAGAAGCTTAAGCAGCAGTTAAAGAAAAAACATAGCCAGTCTCATCAGTGGCTGGAAGAAAATTTTCAAAGCCCAAAAGAACTTAGTGAGTTTGTTCAGCAGATGGTGGCAGCGGTTACTCTAGCTAGCCATTTAGTAATTAATCAGCCAGTAGAGGCACAAGTTTTAAGAAATTTCGAGGCTATAGAGCAAAAGCAAGACAAGGATTTACTTGATCAAATTACCAGACAGGAATTTGAAGAAATAATTCAAAAAATGGTTGGGTATGTCAACATGGATGTAGGGCACTTACCCAAAGAAGATGAGTTATACCTGGAGCAGCAGTTATCAGATATGTTGGGTTTTGATGTTGTTGCAGAGCTTGAAGGTAATAGGCTTAATCACAGCATTGGCATTATGGGGGGAGAGCAGCACTTAAAGCGTTATCCTGGTGATACTCTCCAAGATCACGATGCCTATCAAGAGGCAGGGATAGCCCCCAATAGGGGTGCTTATGGTTGGTTTACTGAAGATGGAGAGTTAACCGAGAAAGCTATCATGATGGAGAAATATTATTTTGCAGTTCAAACTTTATATTTGCCAGATTGGAACGAGCGTCACAGTGAACTTAAGCCCTGGTATAAATTTCGTAAAATGATTGTCATTAATCCTGCTGAAAGGTTGGCTGCAGTGGGTGTTGTTGGAGATGCTGGACCAGCCATGTGGGTTAAAAAACAATTTGGAGGCTCTCCTGAGATTATTAGAGAGGCTAAAATTTGGAGTCCTGCTGCCAAAGGCAGGGTAATACTGTTTTTTATTGATGATCCAGATGATCAGGTCCCTTTGGGAATAATTGATTTAGATAACCTCAATACCTTAATAGAATAATTATTTATTTACTTATGAGAGAACAAAGACAGCAGACAGAGATAGTTGAAGACCAACAAGAGGTCCAGCAAAAGGAGTCCTCTCCAGAGATATCTGTTATTGACTATAAATCATTAGAGCAGCTGTTAGCAATTTTACAAACAATTGGAGATGAAGAAATGGCCCAAGCGATAATGGAGATTTGTAACAATGAACATAAAACTAAAGCTGCGCATAAACTCTCAGAAGATTTGTCTCCAGAATTACTTCAAAAATTAAATTTATTGCTAAATTCAACAGAAAATGATTAAGATTAATTTTTTTGTCAACGCTCGCTATGCTGTGGATCGTAAAAAATTACGTTCAAAAGCAGAAGAAATTTTTAAACAACATAATATTGATAATATTCAGTTGGATATATCAATTGTTGGCTCAAGGAAAATTAAAGAATTAAATGAAAAACATCTCAAGCATAAAGGAGAAACTGATGTTTTATCATTTCCTCAACAAAGAAGTGTCAGTAATAAAGAAGAGTTCCCGCTTCCAAAAGAAGAGCTGGCTCATCTAGGGGAAGTTGTGATGAGTTTTCCTCAGGCAGTAGCCACGGCAAAACGCTATGGAAAAATGGTTGATGATCAGTTATGTTTTTATTTAGAGCATGGATTAATGCATTTAATGGGTTATCATCATCAATAGCTTGTTTATTTTGATTAAATAAAAAAATTTTAAAATATGTCATGGTTTCTTAAATATCGACCGCGCCAAATTTCTGACCTAGATTTATCAGATATAAGGCAACACTTTTTAAAGTTAATGGAAAATGGTAGGTTTCCTCAAACTTTATTATTTGCCGGACCCAAGGGTACTGGAAAAACTTCTGCCTCAAGAATTATTGGAGCTATGCTTAATGATCCGGCCAATGAGAAAGCAGTCCAGTCAATATTTTTTAATAAAAAAACGAGCAAAAATATCAGTTTAAAGGAACCTAACCCCAAATTGGAATTTTCTCAAAGAGTTTTCAGAGGGCAGTCTTATGTGGTACAAGAAATTGACGCAGCTAGCTACAGGGGTATTGATGATATTAGACGCCTGAAAGAAAGAATATTTTTACCTCCTCAAGAAGGTATTATGGCTGTTTATATTTTAGATGAGGTGCATATGCTTACAAATGAAGCGTTTAATGCATTGCTTAAGATTTTAGAAGAACCACCAGCACATGTAGTTTTTATTTTAGCTACCACAGCACTACATAAGGTACCAGCCACCATAGTTTCAAGGTGTAATTTAGTTTTATTTCACAAGGCAAGTTTAGAAGAATTAGTTAAGAGATTAGAAAAAGTATTAAAGCAAGAAAAAATAAAGTTTAAACAAGAAGCGCTTTTGGAAATTGCCCAAAGATCTGATGGTAGTTTTAGAGACGCTGTAAAATTAACAGAAACTGTTGCTGACCAGGGGAAAATAACTCTAGAGGATATTAATAAATTAATAGGTGGTTCAGCTTTAGTAGAAGTTAAGAAATTGATTGATTTGATTTTAACCAAAGACGAGAAAGGTATTGCTGATTTTTTCTCTAGCTTGCGCAGTCAGAATTTTGATCCTGATTATTTTTATCAATCCCTTTTTAATTATCTACATCAAAATTTACTGGGTGCGCTAGGGGCTGTTGATATCAAGCCAGAATTAGAGCAAAAGGTTAGCCAATTTTTACTCAAAGTTTTATTAGAGATTGATTTTAATCAAGTTAGTCCCATTCCATTTTTGCCTCTAGAGTTAAAAATTTTATTTTTAATACAACAGTCAAAGCAAAAAGGCGGTCTGGCAAATAATACTAATAAGAAAAATTACACAAAATCTCAAAAAGAGGAAACAACAACAAAAAAAACCAACAGTCACAATACTGCGCTTAACTCTAAAAAAAAGTTGCAAAAGGAGGAAGAAGTTGATCTTTCGTCCTCGGTGGAATATATGACATCTGATGATTCGCTAAGTTCAAGTTTGTGCGAGCGTTGGGATGATTTTATAAAGAAAGTAGAAGTTAGTAACCTAACTCTAGCAGCTCTTTTGCGCTCTAGTCAGCCAAAGCCGGGACCAAATGGGGTGGCAGAAATTAGAGTCTTTTACCGATTTCATCAGGAGCAGTTAGAGCAGCCAAAATTTCGTAGCATCATTGAGCAGTGTGGAGAATCAATTGTTGGGGGTAAAATCAGGTTTAGGTTTGTTCTAACTGAACCCCAGGTGGAAGCAGAGTTAGTGGATGTTCCATCCCACACCAAAGAGTTAGAGTCTTTGGCAGAGGAAATCTTGATGTAGACTAAGTAGGGCTAGCTGTTAAAATATACTTCAAATTGATTTATCAACTATATATAAAAAAATATGGCAAATCCTTTAAAATCTTTAGGCAACCTTAATAAGCTTCGTCAAGAAGCTAAAAAAATGCAAGACGAACTCTCAAAAGAAGAAATTAGAGTTGAAGAAGGAGATATTGTGGTGATTATTAGTGGCGATCAAAAGATAAAACATTTTTCGGTTCAGGGGGTGAGTAGCGATGACGCAGTTAAGGTTTTAAATAAAGCTATCAATCAATCTCAGCAGTTAGCAGCTAAAAAACTTCAATCCATGAGTGGCGGCTTAGGAGGTTTGATGGGTAGGATGGGGCAGTAGGTTTAAAATAATAAATTTTGATGAAATAGTTATGAGGCTGTTATTTGCTAGCAGCAATTTGAATAAAACTAAAGAGGTTAGGGCTATCTTGAGCGATTTAGCAATTGATGTTTTCTTTCCTTTAGATCTGGCCAAAGACAATCCTCTTTTTTCAGACCTTGCTCAGTTTGAGGTAGTTGAGACAGGAGGTGATTATTTTGAGAACTCCTTACTCAAGGCCAAAGCCTTTGCCAAAAAAACCAATCTGCCAAGCGCTGCTGACGACACGGGGATAGAGGTTGAAGCTCTGGACAATTTTCCAGGAGTAAAATCTAAAAGATGGCTTGAATCTTCAGATGAGAAGCGCAACTTAGCTCTTCTTGAAAAATTAAAAAACAAAACCAACAGATCAGCTCGTTTTGTGACAGTAATTTGTCTGTATTTTCCAAGAGACAACTCTCATCGTTTTTTTAAAGGAGAAATAAAAGGAGAAATTGCCTTTAAGCCTGAGGGGAGTGAGGGTTTTGGTTATGACAGCATTTTTATTCCCCAAGGCTATAAGCAAACATTAGCGCAACTAGGTTTAGTAAAAAAAAATGAACTTAGTCATCGCAAAATTGCCTTAGAAAAACTAAAGCAATATCTTGTTAAGTTTCTATCTGAGCATGAAGACTGACTGTACATATCTGCCCGAAAATACCCATAGCTTATTAAAGCAGATTGTTTTTAAAGACCTAATTTCATCCTTGTACAAGGATTTATATAAGGAGCATAGTCAAGAACTGATAAGGTGGCTAGAAATTTTTATTGTTGAGCTTGAGTTAAAAACTGTGGTAGCCACCCAATTATTAATTGCTGGTTTTGGTTATGATTGGGGTTGTGTTAATTTAGATCAACAACATCTTAAACACACAAATCCAGCCAGCCATCTACCAGCTTGTTTTGAGCTTTCAAGTTTAAAAGTTGAGAGGTTGCTTTTGACAAAATTTCCTCACCTTTTATCTCAGAAAGAACTATTAACAACACTAGACTTAATCAGAGATCAAGTTGCTCCAGCGTCGATGGATACCCAAGCCTCTCTTTTATGGGAAGCCTCTAGTTTATCTTGGATTGAGTTAAGTTTGCAAAAAAGAGTGGAAATTGATTTGGCTCAGTTTAAACAAAAAGAAGCTAATTTTAAAAATGAGATTTCAAAGCAAGCGCTAAAAGCTTTATTGGCAGGCTGAATTTGAAGCGCTAGTCAATTTACTTTATATTATTAATTAGTTATTAATTTTTTACATTGGGATAATATGTCAGAATTATTTAATTTATCAAACAAAACAGCAGTTATTACTGGGGCCTCAAGTGGCCTAGGGGTTCAATTTGCCCATGCTTTAGCAGCTCATGGGGCTAATGTAGCTATTTTAGCCAGGAGGAAAGAAAAACTAGAAAGTGTAAAACAAGAAGTAGAGCAAAAACATCAGGTAAAGATTGAGGCAATTGCTTGTGATGTGACCGATGAGGATCAGGTCAAGCAAGCTGTATCAGAAGTTGTGGCAAAGTTTTCTAGGGTAGACATTTTAGTTAATAATGCTGGAGTTGGCGGAATTGGTGTAGTAGAAGAAATGACGCTTGAAGATTGGCAAAAAGTGATTGATGTTAATTTAACAGGAGTTTTTTTGTGCTCAAAAGAGTTTGGGAAAATCATGATTGAACAAAAGTATGGAAAAATTATTAACATTGCTTCAATTTTTGGAGCTGTAGGCAACCTAGCCTTTCCGGTAGTAGCCTATCATGCAACAAAGGGTGGGGTTGTTAATTTTACCAGAGGTTTGGCTGCAGAATGGGCTAAATATCACATCACAGTTAATGGCATCGGCCCAGGTTTTTTTGAAAGTGAAATGACTCAAGAAGTGGGTGAGAACCCAGATGCAAACACTTTCATTAAGGCAGGAAGCCCTATGCAGCGCTGGGGCAAAGAAGGAGAGCTAAACGGAGCACTATTATTATTGGCTTCTGATGCTTCTAGTTTTATAACCGGCCAGACAATCTATGTAGATGGTGGCTGGACAGCAGTTTGATCATCTTTTGCGACAAAATTATTTGAGTTTTATATAACATACCTTTAAGTCCTATATTATTGTAATCCCATAGTTTTAAGTTATAATTAATACAGATTTATTAAACGAATCTGTATTAGTTGTATTCTATTTAATTTATAGGATGCAATCGGCTCTTTAACATATAAGTGCTTATAAGAATAACAGAGAAGATAAACCAAGATCATAGCGGTCTAAAGGTTTCTCTTTTCTAAGTTCTTATAAGCGCACAGAAATAGCTTTTTAAAAATAACGGTTAAGGTGGTGTCCGATAAAACATCACTAGGATTGGGCTTTTCTTCCAGAGCTTGAGTCAATGTTTGCTCTTAGCAAATAGTACTCCAAAAGCTTATGGAAAAAAGCAACTGTTGAAAAAGAGGAGAGAACGATGGACAGGATGAGTAGGAAGTGGGTTTTGGTTTTGGTTGTGGTGTTGGTATTTGCGCTGGCAATGCCAGTGCAAGCAAATGGTGGGACAGTAACGACCGTAAATTGGACGGGCCAGGGACCGGCAGACCCTGGCTGTGCACTAGGCCAGACGGCTGTCTGGCACTTTGTGCTAACTCCCGGGGGCAACGTGGAGCTTGTCTCTGGGAGCATGACTGCTCATTTTTCTAATGGGCAGTCAACTACTGTTGGAGCTGATGATAGTCCGGCTGCAGTGTTGCATTTTCATGTTTCAACCACTGCACCAGCTGTAGTGACGTCTGCATCAGCGACGTTTACCTGGATTGGAGACGAACTGGGTAATGTTCAGTTCGTGATCTCGGATAGTTGGTGTGAAGGAGAGCCTATTACTCCAACTCCAACCCCTGTAGAGCCGACCCCCACCCCGGTGGAACCAACGCCTACACCGGTTGAGCCAACTCCAACCCCTGTAGAGCCGACTCCCACCCCGGTGGAACCAACGCCTACACCGGTTGAGCCAACTCCAACCCCTGTAGAGCCGACTCCCACCCCGGTGGAACCAACGCCTACACCGGTTGAGCCAACTCCAACCCCTGTAGAGCCGACTCCCACCCCGGTGGGACCAACGCCTACACCGGTTGAGCCAACTCCAACCCCTGTAGAGCCAACGCCAACAGCTACACCTGAGCCTCCAGAGGAGCCAGATGCCCCTGCTCCAACTGGTGGGAGCTATGCCATCTTTGGCATCGGCGCTGTAGCGGTTGTGTTGGCAGCGGGACTCACCTTGATCAAGAGGAGGTAAATCTTAGGGCTGGGACTTATAGTCCCAGCCCACCCTTACTTTTTGAAAGTATTCTGTGCGCTTTTTCTTTTTTATAAAATTTTTATGAAACATAAAAATCATGAACTACCAATAGAAAAAAAAGTTGAGTCATTACTCAACAGACATAACCTTTCTGAGCTATGGGATTATTGTCGCAGGCTGGGGCTTAATTTTTCATTTGCCTCAATCTTGCTAGTAGCCTGCCATCATTCAGAGCCAATCTCTCATCAGGACATCTTGCCAAAACTAAATCAAGAATCACCACAGATAACTGAAGTTGTGGAAAGTGTTTTTACTGCAGAATCTCAACCTACTCTAACACCCAAATCATTAAACTCTTCTCCAACAGCTACTCTCCCTGCTTTAAAATCTAGTGAAACCAAAATTCCAGAATTGATAAGAGACCCTATTCCTGCTGTTGCTGCAGAGAGAGATTCTTCAGAGACTGATGAAGAGAGGATCAATGATTATTTTGCAAAAAGGTATGAGTTATCTGATTATCAAAACCAGGCTCTTGAGTCTATTGAAACTGGCTCTATGTTGGAAATTATGGGTGTTAGAAATGGAGTTGATTTATGCCCAGAACCTAACTGTTTTAGAGTTCCTATTAGAGTAGAGACAGGTCTTGGAAGACTCTCCCAGATAGCTTCGGGCAGAGAGATTGTAGGCTATAAACCAGAATCTCCAGTTTCAGATAGTGCTGAGGGTTATATTGAAGGTTCAGAAATTATATCTTGGCCAGGAGAAGTTTTTTTTAATGTTCACAATAGGGCAAGGTTCTTTTGGATGTTAGATAGCGCTTGGGCAGAATTAGAAGCTCTAAAAGAAGGAGACACAGTTAAATTAACCAATGAACAAAATGAAGTTTTTGATTTTATCATAGTGCATACTCAGATTTTACCTAGAAGTGATGATTTTTATCGTGAAGCTGTTTCTGCCACTGCTCAAGAATACGGCGGAGCTAGAGTTTTTATGATGGGTTGTACAGAGGGTGGTTCAAACTTAAACGAGCTATTTGTTGCTACTCTAATTCCTGTTGATGTTGATCAAAACTAACATACTAAGAAATCTAACAATTCATTAAAGTTTTACTAACTTTAGTTTGTCTTCTTTTTTAAAGCATTCTCCTAAAAATGTGTCAAAAAAATTTTGATATGTTGCCGTAAGGTCAGTTACTAAATAATTTCTCTCACTTCTTTTACCCAGTTTTTTATCAATTTCAGGATGTTTCTTTAAGTATTTTTTTAATTTGTTAGTACAGATTTCTGCTTCGTCAATGAGGTTAACACCATCACCTAAGAAAGCAGCTATTTCCTTTTTAATCAATCCATAGTGAGTACAGCCCAAAATTAAAGCCTCCACTTTTTCCTTTTTAAAGTCAGTTAAATATTGCTCTAAAAGTAAATCTAAAACTTCTTGGTTGTAAATTTCCTCTTCAATTACTGGTACTAGCAGAGGACAAGCCTTTTCTATAACCTCAACCTTTTCTTCTAGATGTTTTATTTTTTTCTCAAATTCATGAGAATGGATAGTGGCTTTTGTACCGATAACTCCTACTTTTTTATAATTATTTTCACAGATAGTTTCAGCAGCGGGTAGTATTACTCCCAAAATTTTTCTGTCAGGGTAGTGTTTGGGTAAATAGTTATCTTGAATTTTTCTCAGAGCAATAGCGGTGACAGTGTTGCAGGCGGTGATAATTAAAGCACAGTCTTGAGAAAAAAGATAATTAACCGCTTTTTTTGTAAATTGATATATGAGTTCTGGAGACCTGCCCCCATAGGGGACATGAGCATTATCTCCCAGATAAATAAAATTATATTCAGGCATGGTTTCGATCATCTGCCTGAGTATTGATAAACCTCCTAGCCCGGAATCAAATACCCCGATTTTCATAAAGTGTATTTTAACAAGAAAATAAATGAATGAAAGTTTTAAAAAAATTGTGACCCCAACGGGAGTCGAACCCGTGTCTTCACCGTGAGAGGGTGATGTCCTAGACCACTAGACTATGGGGCCTTAATTCATGCTGATTAAAGAGCCTTTTGAGCACCTAATTATATTCCAAGTAGGGGTTTTCAACAATTATCTTGTGATAAGTTTAAAGTTTTTCATCTAACAAATTGAATTGAATCTTTTAGCTTGTTTTAAGTTTTGAAAAGTATGTTTAGAATTTGATGAAAAATTTTTCGCAGATCTTACTTTTTAGTTTTGTGTTGCTGATAGTATTTTTAGTTTTTTATTACTGTATTAGTTGTGGGTTTAGGGCCTTTATTATCACTTCAGGCTCGATGCAGCCAGCGCTAAAACCCGGTTACTTGGTTATTACAAAACCTCAAACAAGGTATTATGTTGGTCAAATTATTGTTTATCACTTTAAACCTAAACCTTTTTTAAATGAACAAAAGGATCAATTAATTATAGTTTCACATCGAGTTCACTCACTTCATGCCATTCAAGAAGAGCCAATATATATCACCAAAGGAGACTCAAACTTTCAAGAAGATTTAAATCATGTTAAACAATCCCAAATTATAGGGAAGATCTGGTTGTCATTCCCTTTGGTTGGATTTTTGTTGGCGTGGATTTATGAACGATTGGGTTTTTATCCACTGATAGTATTGCCAGCTTTTTTAATAATTATTATTCAGCTATTAAAGTCTTTAAAAGACTCCTAACATGAAAAAAATTATTAGATATGTTTCAGCAGGCTGTTTTACATTGTTTTTATTGTTAGCGTTACTGACCTTTTCAGGTGCAAATTGGCAAGACGTTGAGCAGCTTTTAATTTCAATCAACCTTAAGGAGGAGTTTGATCATAGTGATTTATATTTAGTTAGCTTGATAGATGGGAGTTCCCAGAGAGAAATTAATCAAGTGTTTAAAAACTCTGATTTTAGCAGGAACCTTTCTCACTGGGATTATGTTGGTGATGTGGAACATTTTTGTGTTGCAGAAAATTGCTATGTTGAATTGGGTCGTTTTGCTAGTAGTAACTTGATTTTTGAAAATTGTCTTATTCAGGAAATTAATGTAGAAAACTCTCCCCCCTTTTTGGGTTTTTTCTATCAATACTTTTCTGTGGAAGAACTTCAGGGCTTTGATTTAAATGCTTGGATGGTCTTAATAGATGATCAGCTGGTCTATGCTCAGCCTGCAGAACATCTTGTTCAAAGTGAAGATTGGCAATGGAGAATTGTCTCTTTTCCTAATTTACCCACTGGCTTATACGAATTTAAGGTTTGTGCTGGGAATAGTGGGGATAGGTATTTGGCTAGTTGGATGCGCTTTAATCAGATTTCGACTAACCTGGTGGTAATTAATTCACAACAGTCTTTGAAACTGGAGTCAGTTTTCAATCACCAGTTTGTGGTTGAGTATCAGGAAGAAGATCAGGATGTCACAACTAATTTAGCCAAAGAGTTGGAAATTAGCTTTGAGCAGGAATTGATTAATGAAAAAATTTTAGTGACTATTTTTGAAGGGGATCAGCCAATCAAGAGCTCAAAGCTTTATTTATTTTTTCAGAACCTAGTTTTACCAAATATTTCTAATATGTCTGCTTATTATCTAGCTGATGATTATTATTTGTTTAGGTTTAATCAACCAGATTTAGTGCAAATTGAAAAGTTTGATTATCTGTATGAAGTTAGGGCAAATGAGGAGTTGATTGATGAAACTAATTGGGAGATTTCACCTGAGTTAAAGTCGCTCTTTTTTAAAAGTAATTTTAGTTTATTAAGACCTTTATGCGTAGATAATGATTGTTTGTTCAGAGTTAAATCAACAACCGAAGAGACAGATTACTTTGGAATCAGAGTTTGCAATTTAACAGGTCAGTGTTCTGTAATTTCTAATATTTTGCTTAGTGATTTTTATTGAAAATTAAAAGATTAGTTAAATTAACAAAGATTATTAAGTTTAATGTCAGAAAGTATATTCAAAATGACAAATAGAAAGGAGGTAGTATTTATGAGTAAATTAAAAATTAAACTAATTGCCATTTCATTACTCTCAATAGCTATTTTAATAGTAGTTATTACAGGTTTTAGTGGAGCTTTGTATCAAGACGTTGAGGTTATAGAGCCTACCATCATGATGGGTTCATTAAAGTTGAAAGTTGGAGACGAAATTCCGGCAAACGTACCCTTACATTTTGATAACATGCTTCCGGGTGAGTTAGAAAAAATTAGTTTTATGGTTGATAACATTGGATCATTGGAGGGGAACTTCTGGGTTAGAGGTGAAATTGTTGAATCAAACAATGATGGTTTGTTAAACTGTGCTAGATTAAGCCTGGTTTACATTAGGCCTAATGGAAGTCCTTATCCAATTATTAATCATAATCTCTTGATAAATATTGTAGACGATTTTGATACTGAGCCACATACTGAGGCTGATGACTTAGTAAACAATGGTCCAGTTGAAATGCAAGTCTGGGTGAGTACAGATGGGTGCGGAAGTGAAAATATGGGAGATTATTTAAAGGCAAGATTGAGTTTATATCTAACTCAAATTATTGAAGAATAATGATTATTGCTCTGCAGCTTAACATGAGCAAAAAAAACTGCAGAGCAATTCTTTTCTTTTTAACATCTGGACAAATTTGGCTATTTTTTGCATAATGAATAGAAGTCTAAATCTGGATAAAAGATGCAGAGCCTGTCAACATTAGCCCACTATTTTTACCCTCAGAGGTCTAACAATTATAGGCCTAAGCTTTTGCACCCAGACACCCTCCTGGTACTTTCTTTTGTTGTAATTGGATTTTTCGCTTTAGTGCAAACATTTAGATTTTTTCCTACTTTGCAAAGTTCTGTATTAGGTTTTGTTTCAAGTGTCACTGTTGAAGAGGTAATTGAAAAAACTAATCAAGAAAGACTCAATTACGGACTTAAGCCCTTAAGGGCTAACCCTCAGCTTTCAGCAGCAGCATTAGCCAAAGCACAGGATATGCTAGATCAACAATACTGGGCTCATACCTCCCCTAGTGGTAAAAAACCATGGGATTTTATTAAAAGTGCTAACTATAATTATAAAATTGCAGGAGAAAATTTAGCTCGAGACTTTAGCCGCACTACTGATATGATTCAAGCCTGGATGGCGTCACCAACCCATCAGGCTAACATTTTAAATGCTCAATATGAAGAGATTGGCATTGCTATTGTGCATGGACGATTGGAGGGTTTTGACACAGCCTTGGTAGTACAAATGTTTGCCACTCCTGTACAGCAGGTAAGTCAATTGGGAGATTCAACAATTACTGATTCTTCTCAACCTGAATATGTGACTGCTCATAATCCGATACAAGCAGTTGAATCTCAAGAGGAAATCATCACTCAGGATTTGGCTGTAGCCGATTCCGGTGTAGCTACGCCCAACAAGGGTGAGACTTTTTCCGAAAAAGGTTTTTCAATTGAGGGGATTCTTAATGTCCCAATATTGAGTCCTCTAAGAATCACAAAAATTTTATTTTTAGCAGTCATTATGATGGTAGTTCTTACCTTAATATATGACTCTTTTATTATCGGTAATAAAAAAAATATGAGAATTGTTGGTAAAAATTTTGGGCATATTCTTCTCTTAGGTTGTGTAGCTTTTTTAGTAATTTTGTTTAGAGGAGGGGTGATTAAATGAAAAGAGAGTTGATGAAGTCTAAATTTTCTTATTTATCGCTGATTATTTTTTTAGTATTGGCCAGTTTTATGTTTTTGGTCGTTTGGCCAGATGTACACTACCAACGCTATTTAATTTTGTTAATCTCTGTTTTTTATTTTTTTTGGGGTTTGATTTTTCATTTAAAAACTGACCAGTTTTCCAAAAAAATAATATTAGAGTATCTAGCGATTTCTATTTTGGCCGGCTCAATGCTCTTTTTAATCACTATTTAGGTAGTGTGTGTTAAACTATCAACTATCTATTAACTACTTATAGACTATTATGAAGGGAATTATTCTTGCAGGAGGCAAAGGGACTAGGCTTGAGCCTCTTACAAAAGTTACTAGTAAGCAATTATTGCCTATTTATGATCGTCCTATGATTTACTATCCTTTGCAAACTTTACTGCAAGCAGGAATTAAAGATATTCTTATTATAGTTGCTCCTGACCATGCAGGAGATTTTTTAAAATTATTGGGTAGTGGGAAAGAATTTGACTGTGATTTTACCTATGAAATTCAAGATGAGCCTGAGGGGTTAGCTCAGGCGTTTATTATTGGTGAGAATTTTATTGGCGATGATAACGCTACCCTGATATTAGGAGATAATTTATTTGAGGATGATTTTTCAGAAGCAATTCAAACATTTAAGTCTGGAGGTAGAGTTTTTGCCAAAAGGGTTCCTGATCCTCAAAGGTTTGGGGTAGTGGAGTTTGATCAAGATAAAAAGGTTTTGTCAATTGAAGAAAAGCCAACTCAACCCAAATCAGAATATGCAATCACTGGTTTGTATATATATGATAACTCAGTATTAGGAAGAGTTAAAACACTTAAACCTTCTGATAGGGGTGAGCTGGAGATTACAGATTTAAATAATTTATATCTAAAAGATAACCAATTGGATGTGGCTTTTGTTGAAGGAGAATGGTTTGATACAGGAACATTTGAATCAATGCATCAAGCAATTGAGTTTGCTCGCCATCGCTCTTTGGGTAAAGATGACAGTGATGAGTAAAAATTAGAATATATGCAAAAAAAAACAACTTCTACCTTGCTATTAGCTGTTTTTTTTATCCCCTTGTTTCTACTGGTAGTAAGTTTTCCTTCTTTACTACTAGCACAAGAATCAGAATCTCAATCTAGTCAAGTGATTTTGCAAAGACAACGGCTGACTGAAGAAATCCAAGATTTGGAAAAACAACTTTTGGGTCAGCTCAATCAATATCGGCAACATGAAAGGGAGTATCGAATAGCCCGAGACCAATATCAAAGCCTACAAACATTAAGTTCAATTGAGGAGGTCGTTAGTTCAACTAAAAAAGCCATGAGATCACGTAATCTTGTCTTAGATACTTATTTGAACATTTTAAGGCTGAAGTTACTTGAAACAGAAGGAGTTGAGTTGGTTCACCAAGAAAGAGCTTTGGAAATAATTGAAAAACATAGACAAGCTTTAGGGGCTTATGAACAGTTGATTGACCAATCTCAAGATAGAGAGGCAATTAACTTAATAGCAGATGAGTTTTTATCTCTTGGTGAGGAGATTAATAATAATAGTTTTTATGTCTTGAGCATTCTCTCTATTGGCAGACTGCAGTCAGTTTATGATAAAGCAGTAATTATCAATCAGAAGATATCTTCTGAAGAATCTGAAGCCGAAGAAGCCGTTCTTGAGCAATCTCAAAGAAACAGGGCAATTAATGAGGTTAATAAGCTGATTACCCAACTGCCTCCCATGTTTGAAACTGTTTGGAGCAATGCCTATATTTCAAATAGACCTAGTCGTCAGCATGAAAGCTTTTATCGTAATTTAACTAGGGAATTAGGCCCAATTCATTCTAGGTTGTCTTTGTTGGTGTCTTATTTTGAAGAACTGGAGGGTGTTAAATGAAAAATAATGATGATATCCAGACAATAAAACCACATTTACCAGATGAATTGCCTGATTGGGAAGCTGAACGATGGTGGGAAAAAAGTAAGAGCAGAATAAAAATTCCTCAGGGTTTTTTTAAAAATAAGAAAAATATTTTGTTAATAGTTGCTTTTTTTATACTTCTTTTACTGCTTTTAATAAGTCTTAGTATCAATTCTCAGCAAAGAAGTCCAGATATTTTAGAGCAACCTGAGCATACTGTAATTCAAGATCAAGAATTAACCCCTTTGCAGTCACAGATTAAAGAACTAAGGTCCCAGTTAAAAAAGGCTGATCCAGCTATTAAAGAATCACCAATTCCGGCAGTTGAAATGAATTTAAGAATTGATTAGTAATTTTAAAAACAACCATTCTCTCCCTGTTTTTCCCTGAAAATTAGTTATAATAATTTTAACTATGTATAATTTTTCAAATTTTAAAACCAAACTCAATCAAATTATTGAACATTTGCAGCAAGATATTAGCTTTTTGCGCACCTCCAAAGCAAGTACTAAAATGCTTGATCCAATCAAAGTCCATGCTTATGGAACAGTGATGGCCATTAATGAATTAGCTAATGTTAGCACTCCTGACAACAACTTGATTGTAATTGATCCTTGGGACAAAAATTTATTAGAGGATATTGAAAAAGCCATTCAAAAGTCCAGCTTAAATCTAAATCCTGTAGTTGATAAAGAAATTATTAGAATTGTTATTCCTTCTTTAACTGAAGAGAAAAGAATGGAATTAGTTAAGCAGTTACAGCAAAAAGTTGAGTCTACTCGTGCCATGATGAGGTCAGCACGCACTGAAGCCAAAGGTGAGATTGAGGATTTAGAAGGGGAAGCTGGAGTCAGTGAGGACGATATTCATCGAGACTTAGAAGAATTAGACAAGATCATGGGCCAGTTTGAGAAACAGATGGAAGATATTCAAGAGCAAAAAAAACAGGATCTTCTTTCTTTATAGTTAAGAATTTTGCAAATTGGGCTTGGTAGCTTTAAATTAAATATTTAATCTTTAATTTTATGCCAGTTTTAATTGTTATATTTATTATTTCATTTTTGATCATAATTCACGAACTTGGTCACTTTATTGCAGCTAAAAAAGCAAAGGTTAATGTAGAAGAGTTTGGTCTAGGATATCCACCCAAGTTACTAACCCTTTTTTCATGGAGGGAAACAGATTTTACTTTAAACTTAATACCTTTTGGTGGTTTTGTGAGAATGGAGGGAGAAAATATTGAAGATATTGAAGAACTTCAAGAAAAAAAGAGTATATTAAAAGAAAATAAAGCTGCTCCTTTTTATGCCAAGACTCCTAAGCAGAGAATGGTAGTCACCTTAGCAGGTGTATTTGTTAATTTAATTTTTGCGATAGTGGCTTTTTCAATTGTTTTTTCTTTTTTAGGAATACCAGTGACCTTAGAGAATCAAGCCAGAATAGGCCAGGTTGTTCCTGAGTCACCTGCAGCTGAGGCATCATTACCTGAAAATGTTAACATTGTGAAGATTGAAGTTGAGTCAGTGAGTTATCAAATTCAAAATTTTCATGATGTTCAGCAAGCAGTTCAAGAAAATTTGGGTTCACAGCTAACTATTACAGTGACTGGTGAATGTGACGGTGTTGGTTGTCTAGACGAAACCAATGATTTTCTGGTTTATGCTCGCACAGAGGTTGAAACTCCTGAAGGTCAAGGTTCATTGGGAATAATTTTTCAGGACGTAGTATTAAATTTTTATCCTTGGTATGAAATGCCCTTTAGAGGAACTTGGTATGGCTTAAAGCAAGCCATAGGTTTAGGAATTTTAATAGTTCAGGCTTTAGGCCAAATGTTGATTAGATTAGCACAAACTGGCTCTGTTTCTAGAGACGTTGCTGGACCAATCGGCATTGTTCATCAAGCCCAACAAGGAAATATAATTAGTGATGATTTTTGGATGAACTTGGGTTTTGCTGGCATGCTGTCTCTAAATTTGGCTATTATTAATTTATTACCAATCCCTGCTCTTGATGGGGGTAGGGCACTATTTATTTTGTTTGAGAAAATTTTTGGCCAAAGTAAGATGAAAAAGATTGAGATATATGCTAATTACGTGGGATTTGCTCTTTTGGTTACTTTAATTATTACAATTACTATCAGTGATATTTCTAGAATTATTAATGGTTAATCTGATTTTCAGGGCTACTAGTAATTAATTCTCTTGCAAATATCCTTAGTTCTGATTTAATATAATGATTGTAATTATTGTTGGCTAAGAGCCAACAGTTTTGCTCAAAAGATAAGCAATTAATAAAATTTTAGTTAAACAATTATAAAAATTAAATAAACTAACACCTTAAACATGCAAAAAAGATACCTGATATTAGCCTTGATTATTTATTTAGCTTCAGCTGGAGCTTCTTATGCTATTTTTTCTAGATTATCTCCTAGAGAAGAGAGAACTCAGGTAGCTGTTGTTAACGACTCTGAAGAAACTGAATTAGGTTTATTGCTGAATATTGATCCTAATGAGCCCAAAGATCAGGCGTGTCCTATAAATGGCGCCTTGTACACTCAAACTGAACGTGATGCTTGGGAACAACGTCGCCCTCTATTTGTTATGATTGAAAATTCTCCAGACTCTAGACCTCATTCCGGCTTAAGTAGAGCAGATGTGGTCTTTGAAGCAGTAGCAGAAGGGGGAGTAACCAGATATGGTGCAGTTTTTTATTGTGCAGCTCAAAGAAAGGACGTAACCATCGCCCCTGTTAGAAGTGCTAGAACTTATTTTGTGGACTGGGCATCAGGATTCAACTTTCCCTTATTTGTTAATGTTGGCGGAGCAAATCTTCCTGGTCCTACTGATGCTTTAGGGCAAATCAGGCAGTATGGATGGGAAATGCAAAATAATTTATCTCAGTTTTCAATTGGATTTCCAACTTTTGTTCGCAACAATAATCGACTTGGTAGGCCTGTAGCGACTGAACACACAATGGAAACTACTTCAGAACAATTATGGAAAGTTGCAGAAAAAAGAAACTGGACAAACACCGATCCCAAGGGGAATGAATGGATTGATGATTATCAGCCTTGGGTTTTTGGTGATAGTTCTTCAGCAGGGTCTGTTTCAACAGTGTCTTATGGCTTTTGGAGTGGTTACAACCAATATTCTGTTGACTGGGAGTATGACGCTGAAAGCAATAAGTTTTTAAGAACATTGGCAGGGAAAGAAGATATAGACTTGAACAATGATGAAAGAATAGCAGCGGCTAATGTTATAGTGCTAAAAACCACTGAAAGAGGACCGATTAACGAGCTAAAACACATGATTTATACTACTATTGGTACTGGTAAAGCTTTGATCTTCAAAAATGGCGATGTGGTAGAGGCTAATTGGTCTAAGCCAACTCGTGTCAGTCAGATTAGGTTTACAGATAATAGGGGCAATGATATTGAGTTAGCTAGAGGTTTAACTTGGATTAGTGTTGTGGGTCTTGGGAATGAAGTTGTGTATTAAAGATTCATTCAGCCTTTAATATTTAAGATAAAAAACATAACTTGCATAGCAGATGTTTTGTGGATAAAATTTGAGTACAATTCTTTTTCAAGAATAATTGGCTAATCTGATATAGACACTATTTCATATAAAAATATTTCTTAAAAGATGAATAAACTCGAAGATCTAATAGTTTCAAAAGTTAGAGTAAAAATGCTAGAGTTGTTTTTTACAAATCCTGAAGAGATGTACTATGTAAGAGAGATAACTCGTTTGATTAAAGAGGAGATAAATGCAGTTCGCCGAGAATTAGACAGAATGCTAGGGACTGGTTTGCTAAAAAGTGAAGAAAGAGGAAATCGTCTTTATTACTATTTAAATAAGCAATATTTATACTTTCAAGATTTTTTACAAATTGTAGCCAAAGGTACTGGGCTGGGAGAGGAAATAAGAAAAAAACGAAGAAAATTAGGTAAATTAGACTTTGTCATGTTTTCTGGCAAGTTTATTTCAGGTCAACAACCGGGCAGAGATGAGGTAGACATTTTAATTATAGGAGATGTTGTTTTAGCTGAATTGCAGACATTAATTAAGGCTGAGGAAAAAAAGATAAAACGTGAAGTCAACTATGCAGTTTTCTCTGGAGAGGAGTTTGAGTTTAGAAAAACTAGGCGTGATCCTTTTATTATGGATATTCTTTATGGCTCAAGGGTGATGATTGTAGGTAATGAGGTAGATTTCGTCCACAGAGAAACACCTGGCCTTACTAGTTAAATCTTCATTTTTAAAAAGATATTATGAAAAAAACGGTTGTTTTTGATATGCATCTTACCATTTATAAGTCCATTCCTGGGATAAAAAATAAATTAAACAGAGATACTCAGGCTATTGAAGCTATGCCTAGTGCGATTGAGGTATTTATGTCTTTTTATCAACAGGGATACAAGATTGTTATTATTTCTCAATCAACAATTCAACGATCTAGAGAGAGATTGGAATATCTATTATCACAGCATCAAGTAAGCTCTGAGGATAGAAAAAAAATTTTTCAATCTATCGACATTTTGTCAATGCAGTATTTTGGCAGCAAACACTCTGCTGAGGCTTGGAAAAGAGCAATGCAGTCTTATGAAAACATAAAGTATATTTTTGAAGATGGAGAGAGTAAACTTAAGGCAGCCGGAGAGGCAGCTGAATCTTTGGGTCACAAGCCAAAGCTTTACACGAGTATAGCAGAATTTTTAGAGGAATCTTAATCTTGGTCTTTGCTTTAAGGGATAAGTTAATGAGTCTAAGTTAAGCTATTTTTTTCGCCTCGGTTAAAAGGAGGTTTTTTTTGTTTAACTCTGGTTTTTCTAAGACCAGCTCCGTAAGTTGATTTAAAATTTCACCTATTTTAGGCCCTGGCTGAAGTTTCAATTCATTTATTAAATCATTGCCATCAATTGCTAAGTCTGTTACGTCAAAAGGTTGGTTGAGTTGTTCTATTATTCGTTGTTTAAGTTCCTCAAGACGCCAACTGGTTTTGCGAGCTCCACTACCCAGCCTATCTCCTTCGCGGACTGCTAATATATCATCAATATATTCAAGACCAACTCTTTTTATTAAACGTCTAATCGCAGCATCAGATTGGTGTGGTTGATAATGGAACATGTGATATCTAATCAATTTAAATAATTTTTCCCGCTGGTCTGTGGATAGTTTTAAGCGCTGGGCAATTTGATCTGCTGTGCGCGAGCTAACAATTTCATGATTATAAAAAGTAATTTCTCCGTCTTTGATTTTGGCAGTGCTGGGTTTGCCGACGTCATGAAGCAGTGTTGCTAGCCTTACTATAGGATCTTTTGAAGGGCAGTGTTTAACAGCATCAAGCTGGTGGGTCCAGACATCTGTATCATGATGTCCACCTTGTTCCACACCCAAACCTTTAGTTAATTCAGGTACGATGTACTGCAGCAGATTGGTTTCGTGAAGCATCCTAATCCCCCTATCTGGCTGGTTGGTAGTAAGAATAGCTAAAAACTCTTGGCTGATTCTTTCTTGACTTATTTTTGAAATAAGATGGGCATGGTCTTTTATAGAAGACAGAGTTAATTGTCCTATTTTAAATTCTAGCTGACAGGCTAATCTAATAGCTCTGAGCATTCTTAAGGCATCTTCTTGGAAGCGGTTATCAGGACTACCCACTGTTACTATTTGTTTTTTGGCTAAGTCTTTAAAGCCTTTGTGTTCATCAACAAGCTTATATTCGGCCGAATTTAAAGAGATTAAGCTTGGTAGAGTTTGTTTTTTTTGAAAGATAGATTCAAGATGTTTGATATTGATTGTGATGGCCATGGCATTGATAGTAAAGTCTCTACGTTCTAAGTCTTGGGCAATAGACTGTCCCCATTCAATCTGATCAGGTCGGCGAAAATCGGAGTACAATCCCTCAGAACGAAAAGTGGTTATTTCAAAAGGCGGTAGCCTTGAGTCGTCCTCCTTTTGTTTTCGCAAATAGGACTTAACTTGGCTTTTAAGAGAATGATGGATTTTGGAAGCTTGAGCTAAATCGATAATTTTGTCAGCTGGTTTTTGCTGGTCTTTGACAAACCTTGTTTTAATATTATTATTTGGTAATAAAAAACCACCACCAACCATTTGTCCTAAAAGTTGGTCGTAAGCAATTCCGACAGTTCCAAATTCATTGGTGTAGTAGCTATTACTGAAAAGTTTTTGAATTTGACTTGGAGTAGCATTAGTTGTGAAATCAAAGTCATGAACTGAAATTTGTTGATCAGTCTTATCTTTGTTTTTTTGAAGGCCTTCCATGGCCTGAATTAATAAATCGCGAACAGCACCTCCTACAATATAACCCTGAAATCCTTTTTGCTTTAAATTCCATAATATATAAAGAGCCTCAAAAGGTATTTTTAGCTTTAAGTTCATAGTTTAATTATGATTATATACTCCATCACCTTGCTTCGGGGAGCAAATCAGAATGGGGGTTTTAGGGGGATTCCCCCTAGTGGAGCTTTAAGGGTCTAATACCCCTTAAAGCGACAGGGGAGCAGGCTTTGATCTTGCAAAGCAAGACAAAATGCTGAGGAGTGAAACCCCTCAGAAATGAGCTCATATCTATTATTAATACTAATTTGCGAATTTATTATAACAGTAGAAAATTCGTCACATACAGCAGGAAGAGATGGTGATGCTTTACTAGATATTTAAAAAAAGTTTACAATGGCAGTATGCTTAATTCAAGAGAAAAGTTGCCCTTCAAAGATGCCCAAAAACCTAATCCAGCAGAGCGCGTTGCTCAATATTTACTTGAAACCAGAGAGGAATTAGATAATTTTTTAGATCGAGATAGCTGGATAAGGGCACTTGAAGCACAATTAGAGAATCAAAATCAAGGCGTGGCGGTTTTTTTTATAGACGTAGCTGGTGGTGGAAAGTTGGCTCAGAAAGGAAAGTTGATAGACACAATTAATGAATTTATCATCAAAATTAATCAATTTAGGGAAAAAGAAATACTAAAATCAACTGGGAGAAGAATCATTGATCCACAGCGCAGTGAGGTAGGTAGCGACGAGTTTTTGTTATGTTTAACAGCTGATAGTCAAAAAGAAGCTCAAGATCTAATTGAAACTTTGGTCAAAGCTCTCAATGGAGGCTATCTTGAAAATAGGGTTCATTTTGGAGCCGCCTTCGTACCTGGTGGAATTTTAGTTGCATCACCTACTGTTTTGAGGGCTGCTGACATTGCTTTAGGGAAAGCTAAGGAAGCTAATAAGCAAGCCAGCCAAGCAACGGTCAAAGGAGAGCAAGCTATCTCTTATCCTAAGCTATTTACATTTTCTCAAGAAATGACAGCCTTTAGTCAAGAGGGTGAAGAGCTTACAAGAGAGCAGCTGGAAATTAAGGCAGCCCAATATCCCTCTGAAGTTGTCAGTAATGACCCAGTAGCAGCTTTAAAGCAAGGTATGGCTAAACGAAAAAGCAATCATTTTACAGCCTTATCAATTAATGAGATGAAAAGAATTAACCAGGAAAGAGGCCAATCTGGAGGAGATTTATGTTTAGTTAACTTTGCTCAAGAAATTCTCAAGATTATTAACCATGAGCAATCTAGTGAACCTATTCAAATTTATAAAATTGGGACATTTTTTGTAATTCCCTTTAAAATTGATGAAAATTTAAAAGATAAGATTCAGACCACTCTAGGTGAAAAAAGCATTACTCCATATGGATTTGCTTTTGGGGAAGGTGAGGTTGATTTATCAAATATTTCCTCTTAGTTCACCAATTAGAGGTTCACACTGGAAAAAACCTTGTTAAACTAAACCAAGATGAACTGGAATATTCAAAACTCAAAAATTGTCACAACTAGAAAAAAATTACTTGAACATCTGGTTAAAAATAGGGGCATTCAGGACATTAAGCAGTTTCTCACCCCTATCTCTCCATTGAAAATTTCTTCAATTGATTTAGAGATTAATCAAAAGCAATTAAAAAAAGCTGTGCAAAGGATTAAGACAGCTATAAAGAGTCAAGAAAAAGTTTTGATTTATGGTGACTATGACGCTGATGGGATTAGCGCCACCAGCCTAGTGTGGCTAGCTCTCAATCATTTAGGACTCAAAACCCAACCTTTTATACCCGATAGAATGAGGCATGGTTATGGAATGTCAAAGAAAGCTCTTCAAGAAATAATTCAGGACTTTAATCCTAAGTTGATAATCACTGTTGATAATGGAATTGTGGCTCACAAAGAATTGCAGTGGTTAAAAGATAAAGAAATTGATGTTATTGTGACTGATCATCATCAACCCTCTGAGCAAGAGTTACCAGCTTATGCTTTAGTACACTCAACTCAAATTAGTGGAGCTGCGGTTGCTTGGATGTTAATTAGGGAGCTTGATCCAAAATTTGCCAATAATTTGATTGATTTAGTTGCTATTTCAACTATTGCTGACCAAATGCCTCTATTAAAAGCAAATCGAAGTTTTACTAAGCATGGACTTGAGCTATTAAAAGAAAATAAACGGCCAGGGTTAGTTGCTTTATGTCAAACAGCTAAAATTAAACCTGAGCTGATTTCTGCTGGCACAGTTGGATTCATGATCGCTCCCAGGATTAATGCTGCAGGCAGAATCGCCCACGGGCTTACGGCTGCTAGATTATTGTGCACACAAAGTCTGTCAACAGCCCTAGATTTGGCTGAGCAATTAGAGCAATTAAATCAAGATAGACAAGATCTTACTCTTTTACAATTTAAAACCGCTCTTAAACAGGCTCAAAGCCAAAATAAACAAAAGATTCTTATTGTCCACAGTGACCAATTTCATGAAGGTGTGATTGGATTAATCTCAGGTAAAATAACTGAAAAATTTTATAAACCAAGCATAGCTATTGCTACGGAAGGCGATGTAGTTAAAGCTTCAGCAAGATCAATAAAAGGCGTTAATATTACAGATTTGATTAGAGAAATTAAGCAGGACTTGCTGAGTGTTGGGGGTCATGAACTGGCGGCAGGTTTTAGCGCTCATAAGAAAAAATTACCTGTAATTATTAAAAAATTGCAAAAAATAGGCCTACAGACAATTGATGATGAACTATTAAGACCTCAGCTAAACATAGATGCTGTGGTGGACAAACAGCTTTTAAGTTTTAAAACTCATGATCTGCTTCAGAGTCTTGAGCCGTTTGGAATCGGCAATCGCAAGCCTATATTGGCTGTTAAAAACTGCTTTGTCGTTCAAGCTAGCTCAATGGGACAAGACAATCAGCATTTAAAATTAATGATTCGTTGTGATAAACAGGACTATAAAACAATTCAGGCGATAGGCTGGAGTATGGGGAGCTTAGTTAAAGAGTTAGTGCAAAAAAAAATTGACTTGGCTTTTAATTTAGAAATAAACCAGTGGAACGGAAAAAAATCACTGCAGTTAAAAATTAAAGATATTATTTTAAATAACTAGATTTCATTATTCAAAATATTGTAAAACTGAATCTTCTAAACTTTCGTAAGATACAGCTCCAGCAATAAATTCATATTTGCCATCACTACTCATTAGTATCAAAGCCGGTGTCCCGGCAACCCCGACTTTACGAGCTCCTTCTAGCTGCTCTTCAATTAATTGGGCAATTTCTGGAGTATCTGTGCAATCTTCAATAAGAGTTTTATCAATACCTAGGTTGCTAATGATTTCATAGTAACCCTCAATATTGTCAATCCCACTCTCGCTGTTAGCTGCTTCATAGATTTGAGAAATATATTTCCAATATAAGTCGTTGCTGTTCTTTTGAGCGATGCACTCTCCAATTTTAGCCGCACTTCCTGAAAGAGAGTTAATTCCGCCTAGTAAATAATTTCTGTACACCCAGGCGATTTGGTCAGGATAGGTATCCACTAATTGTTGTATAGTAGGGTGTACTCTGGCACAAAATGGGCAATTAAAGTCAGAGTATTCAAAAATCGTCACAGTCGGATTAGAGGCTCCTTTAGTGTGGTCATCTTCACTCACTGGGGGAACATTGTCAGGTTTTTCTCTAGGTTGCTCAATCTGTTCACCTGCGATTTCTTCTTGAGCTGGTAAGTTAGTCAAGCTTGACCTATTTTCTTTCCAAATGGAGCCAAAAGCAAAACCAAAAAGAAAGGCTGATATAATAATTAAAATTACGGCAAAATTGTTGTTAAAAAAAATAATTGCTTTGTTGATTGTTTGAGTTTTGTTTATGTTTTGCATATTTGCAGTTTTTTACAGTTATTAAAATATTTTTAATTATAAAAGCTAATTAGTGGATTGATTAATCAAACTAATTTATATCGCAAATATTGGTTATAATCAATCATTTTATAAATACAAATTAGTGCTGTAATTTTTTTTAATTATTTTTATGTATAAGCGCAATTGGTCAGTATATGAAAAGAATTGTTTGCTAAAGCATGGATTTAGCCTTTCAAACCTACAACGATTTGGTGATAAGCCAGTAGAGTATATTACGGGCAGCGCTCAGTTTATGGGCTATGACTTTGCGGTTAGTCCAGATGTTTTGATTCCTCGCCTTGAATCAGAAGGGATTGTTAGTCTGGCAATATCTTTTTTAGGCTTCAGAAAAAATAGTAAAGAGACTGATTTTGTGATAGCTGATGTGGGCACTGGATCAGGTTGTATTGGCATATCAACTTTTTTAAAGGCAACTGTTGATCTAGGATTAAATTCAAAAATACTCATGAGTGATATTAGTCAAAAAGCGATAAAGATCGCTGAAAAAAATTTAAGAAGCCTTGTTATAGTAAAAGATTGTCAAAATTTTAGTTTATTTAGGTCAGATTTGTTGGCCGAATATTCTTGTCGCAAACTTGATTTAATCTTGGCCAATCTTCCTTACGTCCCTAGTGCATTATTAGAAAAAACAGACAAAAGTGTTGTAGACCACGAGCCAACAATAGCTTTAGATGGCGGAGAAGACGGTCTTTTTTTAATTAGAAAACTGATTAATCAGTCTAGAAACTTTTTAAGTACTAGGGGGTTAATTGTTTTAGAGGTTGATCAAAGAGCAATAATTACTGCTAAAAGTTTGGGCTTAGAGAAAAGTGGGCTTAATTTTTTAGTTATTAAAGATCAATTTAAAAGACAAAGATATGTTTTGTTAGGAAATTACCTAGATGATGAATTTAAAGAGTTTGCTTCCGTTATTAATAGTAATTACAATCAAGGTTATGACCAATAAAATTTCTTACTATTTTAAAAAATTTATTAAATTCTTATTTAGTGTTTGGACAAATACTGCTCTTTTTATAGGCTCTGCTATCTTGGGATTAACAATATTAACTGTTATTTTAATTCAAACTTTAGCTAAAACCGATAGTTTTGAGACACATTCTCGCATACTTTATCAGGGAGACGCTCAAGAAATAGCTTATGTACGTCTTGCTGGAGAGATCGCATACAGTACTGACGATAGTTTGCTTGGTTTTAAACCGTTTGTAATCAATCCGATAAGGGTTAGGCAACTTTTTAGCTATCTTGCACAAAGCAATAGAGTTGAAGCTATTGTATTAGATGTTAATAGCCCTGGAGGATCGGTAGCAGCTAGTGAGGAAGTTTATCAACAGGTAAAGTCATTGAGCTTAGCAAAACCCGTATTTGTATATTTTGGAGATATTGCTACTTCTGGAGCCTACTATATTTCTCTTCCTGCTGAAAAAATTACTGCCTCTATTCCTACTATCACTGGTTCAATAGGCGTGGTGGCTTTTGATCCAGATCTATCAGGATTATATGACAAACTGGGGATTGATATTCAAACATACCAATCTGGACCATATAAAGACATTGGCTCTATCAACAGAGCAGCAACTTTGACTGAAAGAGAGATTTTTGAAAGTATAATTGAAGATTCCTATCAACTATTTATAGATAGAGTCGAGGAAAATCGCCCTTTAGATCGTGACATCATTTTAACTATTGCTGATGGCAGAATATACTCTGGAAAACAGGCTTTAGAAAATGGACTGATTGACAGCTTGGGCACTATTGATTCAGTTTTTGATGATGCTAGATTATCTGTATTGGTGGATGACCCAAGCATTAAAGAGTATTTTCTTACTGGCTCAAGATTTGGAAGTTTTTTAGGAGTACAGAATCTAAACTTACTTCCTTCATCTATTTTTGAAACTCCACTACAAACAAGACTAGGGTTATATTACCTTTGGACGAGATGAGAATGAGTTAGTTTGCCGACACGTGCCCGGCACTTTGTTTAACCTGTCTTACTCTTCTTTTCTATCATCTTTTGTTTCTTGTTCTTCCCCCTCTTCTTCATCTGTCTCCTCATCTTTTCTTACTATTCTCATTAAAGCTTCAGCTGTTCTCCTATTGATGTCTTTATTTAAGTAGGACGGTCTGATATTTTCAGTTTTTAAACTCATATGTTCTGATAAATAGTTTTTAATGGGTAAATTATATCTTTTGATAATTTTCAAAACAATAGGGTTAGTTTGCGGTAATTATGCAGAAATATTTTTTGATCCCGGGCCAGGATTCGAACCTGGAATAACTGTTTCAGAGACAATTGTGATGCCATTTCACTACCCGGGAATTATTAAAAGATTACTTAATTTATTGTTTCCAGAGCAGATAATTATAACAGATTTAAGTTATTTTTAAGAAATATTATTTATAATTTTGTCATTATGCAACTTACCAAAAGAATATTGATTTTAGAAGATGACTATTTGCTGTCAAGGTCCCTTAGGTCTTTATTAACGAAAAGATTTTTAGTGGACGTTGACTGGACTGATTCTCTTGAAAAATCTATTCAAATGATTGATCAAAAAAGATTTGATCTTTTGATTGTTGATTGGTTGTTAAAAGAAAAAGCTACGGGGATAGATTTAGTAGATTATGCTCATTCTTGTCATTATCAAATTAAAACCTTAATGTTAACTTGTAAAAGCGAGATCAAGCACAGAATTAAAGCCTATCGAGCCGGGGCAGATGCTTATTTAACCAAACCTTTCAATACTACAGAATTGTCGATAAAAGTTAGTCAGTTACTTAATTTGTATAAACTTAGCGACAATAAAACAATTCAAATTGAAAATATAACGCTATATCCAAGCTCAGGGCAGATGTTGATTAATCAAAAGACTGTTTTTTTAAGACCTAAGGAGACACAGATTTTAGAAGTACTAATGACAAATGAAGCTAGAGTCTTAAGTAAAGAGAAACTGTTGAACATAGTTTGGTCAGATTATGCAAAACAGCCTGGCTTAAACACTGTCGAGGTTTATGTGCGCCGATTAAGACAAAAATTAGGTCCTTATTCATCGTGGCTGCAAAACAAGCGCGGTTTTGGCTACTGTTTTAATAAAGGAAAAGAACAAGAAACCGTCGTACCCCTCAGTGGTTGAGACTCAATAGTAAAAATTCCTTGAAAGTGATTTTTAATTACCTCTTGAGTGAACCTTAGGCCATTCCCTTGGCTATTAATATTTTTGATATTAACTAACTTTTTACCACTGTCTTTTAGTTTTAAGAACCCCCTTCCCGCATCTGTGACCTTGATTTCTAATAATTTAGCTGTTTTGTTAGCAAAAAGCATTACCAGTTTATTTGGCGCATGAGTTTTATAAGACTGAAATGCATTATTAAGTAAGCAAATAATCGCTTCTTGAAAATACAGTTTATTGCCCCTTAATTGTTCTGATCCGTTTAGTTGTAAAAAGGGAACAATAACCCCTTTCTCTCTAGGATTTTTGCAAATTTCAATAACTTCTCTCAAAGAGTGATGAACATTGAATTTACAAAACTTTTTTCTGTCATTGAATTTATCGCACTGTTGGGTAATTTCCCTTAAATAGTTAATAGAAAGTAGAGATCTTTTTAGATAAAGATTACTATTATTTTTAAGTTTACTGAGATTGGGATCTTGTGATAGTAATTCTAAGTTTACTAATAAGTTAGTGATTGGGGTTGATAGTGAATGCTTTAGAATTTTTAAACTAGAAAAGAAGTTTTGTGATTGCGATAAAGATATAGAAGACTGAATTAGCATAATAGCAATTTATCAGCCTTTTCTTAAAAATAACTTAACTTTTTTTGATTAAAAAAGTAATATCCCAAACTTGGTGACAGGGGGCACTAAAGGGTCGACATGCTTCTAAAGTTAGTTCCGCTTGAGAAAGATCAATCTTAAGACGATGAGAGTTACCTACCAACAATATTTGATCATATTCCTGAGCCATTGTCTTATAAGAAGAATCAATGCGAGAAATGGGTTGACCAATACCTATAACAAAAAGATTGGTCACATCTTCACGATGCAGGTACATTAACAGTCCATCTGGCAGTGTGCCAAAATAACCTTCGCTTAAAACCAGGACATTTTTGTCCTGGGATTTTTTTTGAATCAAATCTACAGTTTCTTTAATACCAAATCCTGCTGACCATTCAGTTAAGTACTGTTCTCTATCAGCTGGGACAAAAGGAGTTTGCTCGATGTTTGATACGAGAGGATAGATAAAATTTAGCGACTGCCATAAGCTAATAGTAATCATTATTAATGTTAGTGTTTTCAATAAAACGTTTTTATTTATTAGAACCTTAATTCCAAAGAGTGCGGCTAAAGTGATAAAAATACTTACAGGGAATAGATATCTTGGGTAGATTACTCTGCCCAAAAGGAATATTGGTAGGGCAAAAAAAATCCAACCTAGATTTAAGACAATGACCTTTCTTCTTTCTTTAGAAAAAATACCAATTAAGGAGAAAATCAAAATTGGCCAAGTTAAGTAATGCCAAAAATACGATAGATAATTAGGCCAGCTGGGAATGGTAACTTGCCATTTTTGGTCAAACACGATTTCTTGCCAAGAGAATAAAAAATCGTTTCCTCTTGAGAAAAGCTGACCAAAAGCAGGGTGCAACTTTAGTGACAGAAATAAAACTAAGCCAACTGCAATAACGCCTATAATTTGATTCATGACTTTAATTATTTGCTTTAAGCTAGATTTTTGTGGATGCTTCTGAGGAAAAATAAAAGCCAATATTAAAAGTGAAGGTACAAATAAAAGTGCTGGGATTTTGGTTAAAATAGCTAATCCTAAAAAAAATCCGGCTAATGTAATCGTAAAAAAGAGAGCTGTATTTTTGGTTGAATTTGCTTGATTTAGTTTAATTAGCTTTAAGACTTGTAGTACAGATAGGCTTAAAAATAGTGTAAGAAGTCCATCCATGATTGCTAGCTGGTGATGGAAAAACCAGAAAGGTGAAAGTGCAGTAAACAACATACACAGCCATTGATATTTTTTTTCTAAATTTAATTCTTTAGCAATAGATTTCATTACAAATAACTGCACTAGTCCGGTGATCACAGAGACAATTCGGCCTGCAAAAAGAGGGTCAGTAAAAATAAATTGGAAAGGCACTAATAACCAGACGAAAATTGGGGTTTTACCATCATTAAGTGCAAAAAAAAGATATTGTTGCCAGTCATCGATAATAAGCTGGGCCCAGCGAATATAAATTGATTCGTCAGCAAAAACTGGCAGGTTTGTCAGGGAAATTAAATGCAGTGTTAAGTAAATGGCTACAATTAACCAAATAACTAGTTTTTCTTTTTTCACTTTTAATAAAGTTTTGATCATGCTTTTATTTTAAATTTATCTTTAGCAAAAGTCATTAAAGTATAGATTCCAGCCAGAAATGGTGCTGACCATGTGATAATTTTTTGTTGAGTCAATACTTGAGAACTATATTCATTAGTAATTAACCAAGGAACGTAGCGCAGCAAGCTAGTTAGGCTGAAGGCTATTAATGCCTGTCTCCAGTATTTATTTTTAATTAAAGGCAGCCATATTAGGGACCATGTTAAATACCAAGGGTGAAACTGTTGAGATCGGGCTGTAAACAAGGGCAAAAACATTAAAAGTGAGGCCAGTAATGGCAGGTGAGCTAATAGTTTTTCAATAAATTGAGACAAGATTGACTTTTTAAAAAGTTGCATCAAATCCAACATTAAAAGGAAATATATTGGTAATAAGGCTAAGGTTGCAAACTTAATTGAGATAGAAAAAATAAAAGCTAGGATTCCTGCACAGCTATAAAGAAACTTTTTTTTGTTATTAAATTTTTTTGCCCACAGTAATAGTGCCATTCCAGCAACAGCAGGAAATATCATCCATAAGTCGTTATGAGAGTTGCTAATTATTTCAATTAAGATAAGAGGGTTAATAAAAACTAGACTCCAGTGAAATAAAGTTATGTTGCTTTTAAATAACAGTTGATAAGTTTTACTCACAGTGATGCTAGTTAATATCAGGCTTATAAGACTCAGTAGTCTAAAATTTAGCCAGGTGATAATAAATTTTCTAAAACCCATGATATAGGGTAAAAGAGATAGTCCTGTCCAGCCATAGCCATAAGGCGCTGGAGTGTGGACATTATGCATAAATCTAATCCAGGTATCATGAGGGAACTCAATAGCTGTTCTAATATGAGGATTTGCTTGATAGAGCCAAACCATGCGACTGTTGAAAATATAGTTAAAGACATCAAAAGATAGAGCATTGTTACTGATAAGTAAAGGAGCTGACAAAAAAAGAATGAGAATGACCTGTTGTTTAAATGAAATTGCAGCTTTTTCTTTTTTTAAAGAAGTTATTATCAGAGCATAGCAAATTAAAATTAGAGTTATTAAAACTGTATAGGTTTGGGCCAACAGCACTCTGTTGTTGAAAAATGTTTGCCACATCCAGAATTGAAAGCTCTCAAACCAGCTGGTGTTAATTAAGATGAGATTGGGCGCAGTTAGAGAGAAGCTAAAAATAGAATAAATTATTAACAAGCATAAATATGCTACTAACCAAACCCTGGCTTGTTTTGAGAATCCAGAAAAAATCATTTAATCAATCCTGATTTTTTGTAAGAGAATATCGTTGTTGTATTTCAGCAATCCTAATTTTAATTATATCTTTGAACATACGCCAGCTGTCTTTAATCGGATTGACTCGATCTGTATGATAGTGCTTCCATAGGATTGGCACCTCTTTGGTTTTGAAACCGTATTTATTAGCGAGAAATAGTAACTCAACATCAAAAGCGCCGGTAAAGGCATCCTTTTGTACCTGATCTCCACTGTAAACGTGCAACATAGGAAACAGTATTTCTGTGGCGTGTTGAGAAAAAAGCTTAAACCCGCACTGCGTGTCTTTAATTCCGGGAACAGCCAACAGCTGCACGATGAGGTTAAAAACTCTTCCCATTAAGTGGCGGTGAAATGGTTCTTTATCTCTAATAGCTCCTGATATTTCCCTAGAACCAATAATTACATCATAATTCTTGTTATATGCCAAAAGTTTTTCTACTTCTTTGAGTGGAGTTGATTGGTCAAAGTCTGTAAAAAGCCTCCATTGACCTGTGGCAGCCAGCACACCCTGACTTACTGTTGGCCCTTTACCACGATGGGGATTTGCAATTACCTTAACTTGTTGGTGTTGTTGGGCAAATTTTTCAAACTCAGTTAGAGTTCCATCAGTTGACCCATCATCAGACAATATTAATTCCCATAAATAATTTTGCTGCTTTAAGTAGTTGACTACTTCTTTGAGAATGGGTCGCTTTAAGTTGTTTTTTTCGTTATAAGCTGGAACTATAACTGACAAATAAGGTTGGCTTGGCATAGATTTATTCTATAGAAAAGTAACGATTGTAGCAAAATTAACTAATTAGGATGTTTTCTTAAAAAATATACGTCTGGCTTATCGCAGTTACCATAGAATTCGTTGATTGATTTTTCTGGGAAGACAACAATTTCATAAATTGGTAAAGCAGTGACGTCTTTTGCCTTTTTTTCTTCATCAATGATCACCAATGTATCTGGCGTTTCGCCTTTGTCTCTGATAATAGGTGGCTTATCTGTAGTAGATAAGAAATATCGATAACTTTGACCATATAAATCTTTGGTACCGGACAATAATACAATTTCATATTTTTCTTGATCATCTAATGACCTATATATTTGTTCAGTTACTTGTTTGGTTCTTTGATACATATAGTTGGGTTCTAATGGCCACCTTTGATAGTTGTTGACCAAAAACCACCCGAGAAAAGCAAGTATGGGAAAAATAAAAATTTTTTTATTCAACTTAAGTAAGAAATCTAGCACAAGAGCATAAACTAAAAATATTACGGGGTAAAGGTAGGCTATATAGTGATTATAAACTGGCTCACGATAAACAGCTGTCCCAATGATTCCCAGTATAAGAAAAGTTGTGACAATGAAAAAGGTTGTTTGTTGAAATTTATTGAGAGGTTTGATGTTTTTTTTCTGCAAATAAAATCTGACAATTAACATTGTAATAATGGAGAACAAAAGTAATTGCTCATAGTGACCGATTCTATTAAAGGGGATTCTTACCAAGATGTGGTTAGCTCTTGTTTGTGAATAACTCACTAGACTGGAAATATTCTCTGTTAATCCAGTAGCCCTTTTATCAGAAAAAACAGCCTCTTTAGTAAACATATCTTTGAAAGCAGAGCTTATTAAACCCTTGTGTCTGATGTCAAATAAAATTTGGGGCACTAGTGTCAGCAAAAATACCAGACAGCTAATGATAATAATTTTAATTGTTTGAAAAACAAGTTCTTTTTTTTGAGAGCTGGAGTTTTGCCTAAGCTTTATAATCAACTGATATAGCCAGAGAAAGCCAGCAGTAATTCCTGTTAAAAGAGTCATGTAGTGCAATTGAATAATTAGGCTAAAAAGAAAAGTAACAACGATCCAATTTTTAGGATTTTTAAAAGCTTTCCAGCTGAAGTAAATCATTAAGAGTGAAAACAAAGGAGCTAGATTAGGGTTCCAGCTAAAGCGTGAGATGTCAATGGCTTCTGCAGAAAAAGCCAGCAAAAAACTGGCAAGCAGACCAACCATTGGAGAATACATTTTTTTTCCAAATATATACATTAAGAAGACTGTGATGGTACTAAAAATTGCTACTGCGTAAACTGGTCCTAGAGGACTGGGGTAACTAATCCACAAAAAAGGTAGCATGAAATAATAATAAAAGGGACCTAAATACATATTCCCCACACTGGTAACGGGCCCGATGAACACTGGGTTTAATTCTTTAAAAATACGAGATACAATTATGGCGTCTCTACCCTGATCACCCAGAAACATCACGGTTTCGGGTATACGGTAGATCCTTAAAAACCCCGCTATTAAGGTAATAAGCACAGCAAGCCACCAATGCCAAGGTTGCTTTCTTAAATAAAGATAAAGTTTTTGAGAAATATTTTTAAGTTTGATAACCGGCATATAAAAAAATTAACAAATTATTTCTTTTTTTTCCAAATAATAACGCTATAGGCAAAGAAATTCCAAAACATACCAATAATAATACCTGTGGCAGAGAAAACTGGTCCTGTGTCTAATAAATAATTGATAATTGGTAAAACCATTACTTCGCGAATACCGATGAATGTTTCGCCCAAAAAAGCAACTATCAACTGAATAATGATAGATCCAGCTGAAGTAAGATTAAATTGAATGAACTTCAGTGGAATTTTTTTTGTTTTGAGTTTGCGGTCTGAAAAGGTCCAAAAGTTATTAAGAGAGAAGTTGAGAATGATGGCAGTTTCAATAGCAAAAAAGTTAGCTAATTGATAACTAAACAAAAGCCTGTAAAGCTCTAATGACACCAGTTGTAAGACAGCAGCAATTGAACCAACTACTAAAAATTTAAAAACGCGAGTTTCTGTGAATTCAATCAGTCTTGTTTTTGTCAGAAAAGCGAGGCTATTAATAATATACTCTGGGCCTATTTTGCTTTTACCAATTGTGCGATCTTGAAAATGAAAAGGGACTTCAGCGATTTTGATCTGTTTTTTAACCGCCTTATATAAAAAACCAATTTGAAACGTATAGCCTGAGAAGCGTTGCCCTCGCATTTCGCTATTAATCTTTTGATACGTTTCATTAGTAATAGCCCTGAAGCCCGTTGTCCAATCAGAAAGGGAAAAGTTAGTTAAGATAATTTTAATTACCAAATTTCCCACTCTACTTAAAAATTTTCTGTGCCATCCCCAATTTGCAGGAATACTGCCCCCTGGTATATAGCGAGAGCCTATGACTAAACCATAACCTTGTTCAATTTTTTTCAAAAACTCAGGAATTTTTTTAGGATTGTGTGACAAGTCAGCGTCAAACTCGAATACAACATCGCTTTCTAATTTATTAAATGCATAATCCATTCCTTTTAAGTATGCTGCTCCCAGGCCAGCTTTGGTTTTGTTGAGTACCAGATGTAAATTTTTGTATTTTTTTTGTAGCTCTTGCACTTTTAAGTAAGTTTTATCTGGGGAAGTGTCATCTACTACGAGAATGCTCATTTGCCAATTTTTAATTGTCAAAAACACCTCTTGCAACTGACTAACAGTTTTATCAATATTGCCTAACTCGTTATAAGTGGGAATAATTACACAAGCTTTTTTCATAAGTTGGAGTTTCTCTTACTTTCTTTTTCCAGTTCTTCTTTAACCATTAGCTCTACTAACTCTTCAAAAGAAACAGTTGGTTTCCAGCCTAGTTCCTCCATAGCTTTGGCAGGGTTTCCTTTTAGCTGATCAACTTCTGCAGGTCTGTCATATAACTTGTTGTGTTTGTGAACTGACTTCCAATCGTCAATTCCTGCTGCTTTGCAAGATAATTGTAAAAACTCTTTTACAGAATGGGTTTCTCCAGTCGCAATTACATAATCCTGAGGCTTGTCCTGTTGCAGCATAAGCCACATGGCCTCAACATAATCTTTGGCGTAACCCCAGTCGCGTTTTGCATCTAAATTACCTAATTCTACGTTTTTTTGTTTTCCAAGCTTGACTCTGGCTACGCCATTAGCAATTTTACGAGTGACAAACTCTAAACCCCTGCGAGGTGATTCGTGATTAAACAAAATACCACTCACAGCAAATAAATCATAAGACTCGCGATAGTTAACTGTAATCCAATGACCGTAAACTTTAGCAACTCCATATGGTGATCGAGGATAAAATGGAGTACTCTCATCTTGGGGAGTTTCTCTAACTTTGCCAAACATTTCGCTTGAGCTAGCTTGATAAAATTTAGCTTTGGGAGCAGCAACATTCATGGCTTCCAATACTCTAATAACACCAAGTGCAGTAACTTCTCCAGTTAATACTGGTTGTTCCCATGAGGCCTGAACAAAAGACTGGGCTGCTAGATTATAAATTTCGTCAGGTTGGATATCTTTAATGGCGTTGGTTAAAGAGTGTTGATCTATTAAATCTCCAGAGATCAATTTTAAATTTTTGTTGTGGATTATTTGGGAAATTCTAGCAAAATTTTGAGTACTAGTTCTGCGGGTTAAGCCATAAACTTGGTAACCCTTTTCAAGCAAAAACTCTGCTAAGTAAGATCCGTCTTGACCTGTTATGCCTGTGATAAAAGCTTTTTTCATAATATAAGAATTTAATTGTTATATTTTTATAAAGTAATTAATTATAGTTGTTTTTGATAATAAGATAGCGTTCTTTTAAGAGTCTCTTCAATATTTGTTGTAGGACTCCAGCCTAATTGTTTGATTTTATCAATATTGGCGACTACTTGCGGTACCTCAGTGGGCCTATGTCTTGTTGGGTCTAATTGTACTTCAATTGAGGAGTTAGAGTAACCAATCAAAGTATCCAGGATAAATTGAATTGTATAACCCCTACCAGAACCGACATTGTAAACTTCTCCCGACTTTCCTGTATTCATTAAGGTAATATAGGCTTGAACTGTGTCTTTAACATCAGTGAAATCTCTGATAGCTTCTAAATTACCGACTTTTATGCTCTTTTGTTTACCTTGCTTAATTTTAGCTATTTGGGTAGCAAAATCAGGCACCGCAAAGCCAGGAGCCTGTCTTTCTCCGATGTGATTAAAAGAGCGGGTGCGAATAATATCCAGTCCCTCTTGTTTGAAAAAACTGTAGGCTAACATATCTTGGGTTACTTTTGAAACCCCGTAAGGACTTACAGGACCCAAAGGGTCTGTCTCAGATATTGGAGTATTTTGGGGCTGATATTCTAGAGCGCTGCCAATAGTTAAAATTCTAGCTTGAGTGGAGGCTTCTTTGGCTGCTATCAAAACGCTGAGCTGAATTTGAGTATTAATGTCTAAAACTTGTTTGAGTTTATCAAAACTATTACCAACAGCAGACATGGCAGCTAAATGAAAAATTTGATCAGGCTTCAGGGCTGAGAGTAGTTTTTTAGTTTTATTAAAATCAGTCAAATCAAGAGCATGCAAGTTGTCTTTGGGTAGTATGGTGGAAACAAACCCAGTGTCTTTGCCATAGCTGGTAACATGTATTTTTTTATAACCAGTTTCAAGTAGGGCCTCAACTAAATGAGATCCTGCAAAACCAGTTCCGCCTGTTATTAGAATTGTGGGTTGGTTTGACATTGTAAATTGGTTAAAGTTTTAATTTTATATTAGTTGGTAATTTTTTCTGGCAAGCCTATCCCTTGATAAATATAGCCGGCCTTAATTAATTTTTTGGAATTAAATTGATTGCGAGTATCAAGAAAATATTGCTTTTTATTAAGTTTTGTTTGGTTAAAGTTAAACTTAATAATTTCGGGCCACTCAATCAGAATCATTATGATATCAGCATTTTTTACAACTTGCTTAATAGTAGGCACTTGCCGATATTGTTGATTCTTATTCTCAGGCTGCCAACGAGCCTTGGGGTCATAAGTTTTTACTTTGGCTCCTTTTTTAAGTAATGTTGGAATAATTTTTAGTGCAGGCGCTTCTCTAGTATCGTTTGTATGAGGTTTAAAAGATAACCCCAAAATAGCAACAGTTTTTCCTTCCCAGCCATTCACTAGTGTTTCATATTTTTTTAGCAGTCGTGGAATTCTCTCTTCGTTTAATTGATTGATTAATCGTACTAAGTTTTTAGCCTCTCCTACTTTTTTGGCAAAGGCACCCAATTCCTTAACATCTTTAGGAAAGCAGGAACCACCGTAGCCAAGTCCTGGATACCAATAATGATCTCCGATGCGCTGATCGTAGCCAATACCCCGAATAACATCATTAATGTTGGCATTGTTGTGCTCACACAGATCAGCTATTTGATTAATAAATGTAATTCGAGTCGCAAGATAAGCATTGGCTGAATACTTGATCATTTGGGCAGACTCTGGTGTGGTTTTAACTATAGGGGCTTCATAGGACTTAAAAAATTTCCCTAAAGTTTCTAATACTATTTTATTGTCTGCCCCTATTACAATTCTGTCTGGGTGCAGAGTGTCGTTAACTGCAGTTCCTTCTTTAAGAAATTCTGGAAGAGCCGCTAAATAAAAGGTTTTATCTGTCTTGTTTTTAATAATGGGCTTAATTGTTGAAAAAATTCCTGGAGGAACTGTGGATTTAATGGCTACTATTGCTTTATCCTTAAGGTAAGGGGCTAAATCTTGGCATGATTTTTTGACATAAGTTAAATCAATTGCTCCTGATTTTTTAGAGGGAGTGCCTACAGCAACAATAATTAATTCGGCTGAGGAAATTGCTTTTTTATAACTGCTGGTAAAAGTGAGCCTCCCTGCTTTTTGTTGCTTAATCAAAAGTTGTTCAAGCTTTGGTTCATAAAATGGGACCTGACCCTTTTTTAAAGATTTAATTTTTTTTGGATCAATATCTAAGCCTATAACGCTGTGGCCCTTACTGGCATAAACAGCAGCTGAAACAGTGCCAACAAAGCCTGTTCCAATTATTGTAATATTCATATTTTATTTGTTTTTGGATTTAAGAAATAATAGTTAGATTTTATGGCATAGAGTTTTAAGAGTCTAGAGTTATGCAATGTAAGAATATCATTGATCTGGATTTTTAGTTAATTGAAAAGTAAAATAAAGAAACTTGTAATGTATTATTTACCATGGTCGATATGCCAAATGAAAGTTTTTTAGCGTCCTTATTAACAAAGGAAGCTGATATCAAAAAGTTAGAGGAGATAGGGCTAAACACCACCTCAGCTCAAGGTGAGGTTAGAAGACAGATTAGACAGTGTTTGAATGGTGGGGATATTGTAAAAGGAGAAACAGTCACAAAATCAGGCGAGGAGGACTGATAAATTTCAATGCTTATTAATATTTTAACTTTATTTCCAAATTATTTTGACAAAACCCTTCATAGCTCCATGCTCCAAAAGGCTCAAGAGTCTAATAAGGTAAAATTTAAAATCGTAAATACCAGAAATTTTGCTCAAGATAAGCACCAAATTACAGACGAGGCTCCCTATGGTGGGGGAGCAGGCATGATTATGAAGGTAGAGCCTATAGATTTTGCATTAAAGTCATTGAATGTCAAAAAGGGTCAGTCAAATAAAAAAATTATTTTAACTTCTGCAAAGGGTAGAGTTTTCACTCAATCAATGGCTGACAAATTTTCAAAACTAAGTGAGTTAACTATTATTTGTGGGCATTATCAGGGCGTTGACGAGAGAGTCGCCAAATATTTAGTAGATGAAGAAGTCAGAATTGGAGATTATGTTTTAACTGGTGGTGAGCCAGCAGTATTAGTTATTTCTGATGCGGTTGTTAGGTTGATTCCTGGGGTTTTGGGCAATATGGATAGCCTTAAACAAGAATCACATTCCAAGCCTGGATTAATGGGTTATCCTCAATACACCAGACCAGAGTTATACAAGGACTGGGAAGTGCCTAAAGTTTTACTCTCAGGAGATCATAAAAAAATTCAGCAATGGCGCAAGAATCACTTATCAAAGTAATAGTTTTTACTTAAATTTTGATTTGAGCAATTGCTTCTTCAACAGTTTTGAGTTTAAAGGGTAATATTTTTGTTAATTTTTTATTACTTAGTGCTGTGTTTTTTTGATAAGGACGATTCACGCTTTTTAGATATTCAGTTAAGTCTCCCGGTCTTACATCTCCAGATAGCTGATGAGTTTGTTTAATAGTTTGTGCAAATTCATAGTCTGACCATTTTTCTCCACTGGTAGCATGAAACAAACCAGTAGTTTTACTACTTACAAAATAATCCAAAACTTTAGCAAAATCATCAATAAAGGTTGGTCCAAAAAAATGGTTAATGAAAACGGGATGTAAACTATCAGTGATTAGGCCATTTATGATTCTGTGTGCTACATCAGTTTTTGGGAAGCTGTCAGATCGAAAGGGTTGATCAATTCTTAAGATTGACCAACTTATTTCACTTTCTAATATTAATTGCTCTGCCTCATATTTAGTTTGACCATACCATTCAATAGGTTTGGGGGTGTCAGTTTCTGTATATATAGAAGATTTCTCACCATCAAAGACATAAGCAGTCGAAACATGTACCAAAAATTTATTAAATTTTTGGCAAGCCTGTAAAATATTTTTAGTTCCGTTTACATTTACTTGGTAAGCCAATCCATTTTTATCTCCCTTTTGTTCCCAAGCTGTTGTCACATCTGTAAAAGCTGCCAAATGAACAACAGTATCTGCTTCTGATTTTTCAAAAGCAGACATAACTTGATCTTTGTTGGTGATATCTATTGGCTTAGTTGGATGGGATATTTCTAAGCTGTCAAATTTATATTTATTGCTGTAAAGCTGAGTAAATTTTGATCCCACTAATCCATTGGCTCCAGTAGTAAGTAAGGAAATTTTTTTCATTAATTTAATTTTGGACTATTGATAATGTTTTTCAAACCAGTCTTTATTTTTATGCTTTAACTCTTGCCACCACTGAGGGTTGTTTTGGTACCAATCAATGGTTTGTTCTAAACCCTGCTCTAGAGAGACGCTAGGTTCCCAATTAAGTTCTTGGTTAATTTTTGACCAGTTAACAGCATATCTGCGATCATGGCCTGGTCTATCTTTAACTGTCTGAATCATATTTTCTGGCTTATCCATCAGTTTAAGAATCATTTTAGCAATCTGTAAGTTTGAAATATCTTCAGTTAAGCCACCTACCAGGAAAGTTTGATTATTTTGATTTGAGTGCAAAATCTCATCAATAGCTTGACAGTGGTCTTGAACATAAAGCCAATCCCTTACATAGTTGCCATCCCCGTAAATTGGGATTGGTTTGTCTTCCATTAAATTAGTAATAGCCAAAGCAATAAACTTCTCTGGGAATTGATAAGGTCCATAATTATTAGAGCAATTACTAATAGTATAATTTAGACCATAGGTTTCACCATAAGCTCTAACTAAGTGGTCGCTAGCAGCCTTACTGGCAGAGTAGGGACTTCTTGGGTCATAAGCAGTATCTTCATTAAATTTTTCAGAAGAGTTTAAAGGCAGAGAGCCAAAAACTTCATCTGTAGAAATATGATGAAAAAGTTTTAGTTTATGTTTTAGGGCTGAATCTAAAAGAACCTGTGTTCCCAACACATTAGTTTTTAAAAAAATTTGAGGATCATCTATTGATCGATCCACGTGAGATTCTGCAGCAAAGTGCACTACCCAATCAGTATTAGCCATAACATCATTGACTAAGGTTTTATTGCGAATATTTCCTGCAACAAAGGTGTATTGAGGATTATTTTTAATACTCTCAAGGTTTTTTAAATTGCCAGCATAAGTTAGTGCATCAAGGTTTATGATTTTGTCTTGCTGATACTTTTCTAACCAGTAATGAATAAAGTTGGAGCCAATAAAACCAGCTCCTCCAGTGACTAGAATAGTTCTGGGTTTTGGATTTTTTTTAGTCATGATTGTAAAAATAAATATTTAAGAAAATTTGTTTAAGTTCCTATTCTATTTGATAAGACTCATCTATTAAACGCTGTGTTTCTTCTCGGCCCAACATCATTCTGACTCTAACATACTTATCCTCGAGGTTATTATAGCGTCTTCTTTCTAGCCGCCATTGAGATTGAAAATAACTAGTTAAAAAGATTAGCATGACAATAGTTGCAACTAGTAGTCTGATTAAATTTTTTGTTTTGAGAGGAATTGGAGTATATTCTGTTTTTTTTGCCATAAAATTAGGGTTACTTAATTATTTAAAATTTTGCTGCACAAATTCTTTTAAAGCTGCTTCATCTCTGATTATATATACCCATTGATTTTGATAAGGGGTTAAATTTTTTGGGTGCTCAATTAATCCCTCATTATCATCTGGATATACGTTCAAAGAAAGGGGGGCTAAGGTCAAACCATCAAGGTCGCTTGCGAAATTAACAGCAATAGATAAGATGTCTTTTAGAGGTAGATATTGATTAAAATTTAGTTGATAAAACTGAAGAAGAAAACCTGCTAATTGAGGTTGATGCCAGTATTTTTTGGGCTCTGATAAGTTTTTAATTAACGCCTGAATTACTTGCTGCTGACGTTGAGATCTAGCTAGATCATTGCCAGCATTTAAATCTGAGCTATGTCGGCTGCGGATATACTTAAGTGCTGTTTTTCCATCCATTGTCTGTAATCCTGGCTTAAACTCCACGGTTTCATATAGTTTCTCGGGATCTTTCTCAACCGTAATGTCAACGTCATCTCTAGGATACATTTCGTCAACAAAGCCCTCCTGCACATTAACGTTTACCCCACCTACTAGGTCGATAATTTCAGCTAGTTGATCTAGAGAGATTATTAAACTGTAATTAATATTAGTGTTGGTGATTTCTTCAATAACTTCTTGAGGAAATTTAGTGGGTTGCTCAGGGTAGCGGATTTTACCATATTCTAGTAAGGCATTAATTTTTGTTTGGTAGGGGCTACTCCATAAATCTCTCGGTAAGCTGAGTAAGGTGATGGTATTTTTTGTGGGATCAATTTGAGTTAAAAGAATACTATCAGTAAGCTGTGGAAAGTTTGGTCTATTTTCTGTTTCATCTACTCCCAAAATTAAAACAGTTGTTTTTATTTGAGAGAATTGTTTGGGATCTAGTTCTTTTAATATACTGACAAAGTCTTGGTGGGACAGATTTGCTGCCAGCAAAAACAGTTGGTATTTTTGAAAAAGCATTGTCAGGAAAAAGACAAAGGCAAAAACCATAGCTCCCACATAAGCAATAATACCCACCAAAAGCCCCTTGGTTAAAGTTTTTCTATTTAAGATAAGTAGTTTCTCTTGTTGAGCTTCTTCCATAAGATGGATGATCTAAATCTAACTTTCTTATCTTATCAAAACTAAGAGGTGCAAGCTAGGCAATGAACAAACAAGACCTTACGGACTACAAGTGTTACAATATTTTTCATGTCGCTTTTTTTTTCAATATTTAAAAAACAATATTTGAAATACTGGCTGCTTTTTTTTGTTTTTATTGCTTCTTCTTGGCCTTTGCTTCAGTCTGGCATGTTTAAAATACATGACTTTACTCATGGAGCCAGGATTGCAGAAATGAGTAGAGCCTTAAGTGATGGACATTTTCCGGTACGCTGGTCGCAGAGTTTTGGTTTTGGCTATGGCATGCCTCTATTTCAATTCTACGGACCTTTACCCTTTTATATTGGGGTAATTTTTTATTGGCTAAGCAATAATTTAATTTTTTCAGTAAAAACCTTGTTTTTGATAGCCAATGCTCTCACTTTAGTAGGTGGGTATTTGCTTGGGAAAAAACTTTTTAAAAATGATTGGGCAGCGTTAGGTACCAGTCTGGCTATGTCTCTAGCTCCTTATCGGTTTCTTAATCTGTATGTTAGGGGCGCATTAAGTGAGCTTTGGGGTATTATGGCTTTGCCATGGATTGTGTGGGCAGCTATTAAGGTCATTAGAAATGAGAGCTGGGGATGGTTAATGTTGGTGATGAGCTTATCTTTCTTATTTTTAAGTCACAATATCTCAACCATGATATTTTTTCCGTTTATAGTGGGGATAATAGTAGTTTATTTAATAGCCTATTGTCTAAATCAAAAACTCAATATTTTAGAATTTTTTCAAGCAATTAAAAGACTTGTTTTCTCGGGCCTATTAGCTTTAGGAACTTGTGCATTTTATTTATTTCCAGCTTATTTTGAAAAAGATTTAACTCAGGTAGATGATTTTATTTTGGCAGAATATTTTAATTTTAGAATTCATTTTTTATATTTAAAGCAATTTTTTAGACCCAATTGGGGTTTTGGGGGCAGTGAGTATGGTCCTGACGATCCGATCACTTTCTTTTTGGGCTATGGTCAGATAATGGCCCTTATTTTAGGGCTGGTTATGCTTTACCTTCTTTCTCGAAAATATTTCTTAAATAAAAACAAGAAGAATCAAGCTGTGTTATTTTTTGTAGTGGGAGTGTTGTTTTTATTATTTTTTTCTTTGTTTATGACCACTTGGTATTCAGGCAGTATTTGGGAGACATTAACTCTGCTTGAGTATTCGCAATTTCCTTGGAGATTTTTAGGCATAAGTATTTTTCTAATGTCAATAATTGTTGGCATTGTGCTTACAAAAACAAAAAAGTTTTTTTACAAGCGGAAAATAAATTTAATAATTAATGTTTTTATTATTTTAGCTATTTTGTTGAACTTAAGATTTACTCAGCCGGAAAAGTTTTTAGATAATCCTGAAGATTTTTATTATTTTGATTCTCAAAAAATAAGCGCTGAGATGAGCCACACTTTAGCCGATTATGTTCCTCAAGACTTTAATTTAGATCTTAAACCTGCTCAAAGTTTTATTGTTGAGCAGAGCTACTTAGAAGACGGCACAGTTCAGGTGTTGGAAAACAAAACACATTATAAAAGATTTTTAACTAATTTTGATTTATTAGAGCAAACCACCTTAGCGGTTGCCAACTATCCAATTTGGGAACTTTCAAGAGACAATCAGACCATTGCTATAAAAACCGATGAGGATGGCTTAATCAAGTTTCAGCCTGAATTGGGAAGCCAAGAATACGAATTAAAGCTAAAATCGACTAAAATTAGAAAAGTAAGTGACTACATCTCTTTAATTAGTCTACTTCTGCTTTTGACCTTGGTGACAATAAACAAAAAAAGTAGCACAATGATTAAAAATGCAAAAAAATCTTAGTTTTGATTCTATGGATCCAAGAAAAAATGTTGATGAGTTTTTTTCAGAGGATGAAATTCGCAGCATTAAAAGCAAAACTGTTACCGGTGCATTTTCGTATTTTTTTAAAACAGTTTTACTTCAGGGATTAGGATTAGTGACCATTTTTCTATTGAGTGCTTTTTTTGAGCCTGAAGATTTTGGAGTCTATGGGTATGTGATTCAAATTATTGGTTTATTAATCTTTTTTTCTGATATCGGTTTGGCAGCAGCATTGGTTCAAAAAAAGAAAGAGCCAACCCTAACTGATTATCGTACTGCATTTACTGTTCAACAAATTTTATCTTGGATAATTGTGTTGGTAGTTTTAATCATTTCTGCTACTGGCATTGTTCAAAAAACAGTGGGTCAACAAGGAATTTGGATTTTACTAGCACTAGCTGTTTCTTTTCCCTTGGCTTCACTAAAAACAATTTCTTCAATACAGTTAGAGAGAGAGCTCAAATTTTCACTGTTAATAGTTCCTCAAATTTTTGAACAAGTTACTTTTGATATTATCTTAGTGTATTTTGCTTGGCAGGGGATGGGGGCTGGAGCTTATACGTGGGCTATCTTGGCACGCTCCATTTTGGGCACTATTGTAATGCTTGTTATCAGGCCTTGGAAAATAGGGATAAAAATTAGCAAAAAGTCGCTCAAGTCTATGCTTGGATTCGGAGCTAAATTCCAACTAAACGATTTTTTGGCTAGAATTAAAGATCAACTATACTTTTTGGTTTTGGGTCAAGTATTGCCTTTAAATCAATTTGGCTTTATACAGTGGGCAAAAAATTGGTCAATGTACCCGTATAATTTAACTGTTCAGAATGTAATGGCCATTACTTTTCCCACATTTTCAAGATTACAAAAAAGAAAAGACTTATTAAAAATAGCTTTAGAGAAGTCAATTTTCTTCATTAGTTTGCTAATTTTCCCAATTTTAGCAGGAATGAGTTTATTAATTTCTCCATTAACTCAAGTGGTCGAACAATATACCAAGTGGCAACCTGCCATTATTAGTTTTATATTGTTTGCACTAAGTATTGGTTGGGCCGCGATCTCCACTCCACTAGTAAATGCTCTTAACGCCATTGGCCAAATCAACAAGACCTTAAAACTGATGATCATTTGGACGACCTTAACTTGGGTTATTACACCAATTGCTATGTTGCTTTATGGTTTTAATGGTGTAGGTATAGCAGCGTTAGTCGTTTCCTTTAGTTCGGTACTATCAATCAAGTTTGTTAAAAAATATATTGCGGTAAATATTTGGGATCAAGTGTGGCGGCAGTTGTTGGCTGCTGTTGGTATGGTAATTGTTGGATTATTTTTACAGAGTGTTGCCAGTCAAAGTATTAGTCGCCTTTTATTTACAGCAACCATAATGGGGCTAAGTTACTTGATAGCTTTAATAATTTTTGGCCATGATAAACTTATTAAAGAGATCAAATCTTTAAAAAGCTAGCTTATTTAAAATTGATAAGTCATTAAAAACTATGAAATTATTCTTAAATCTTTATTTGATATTGGCTTTTGCTAGCTTAATGACAGAAAGTATTTTGAAACCAATTTCTTTTCTACCAGATGGTAGATTATTATTAATTAGCCTAATATTAGTGTTAATAATTTTAAGATATAAAAAAATGCAAATATTTCATCAAAAATTAAAAAGAATAAACGATTTAGTACTAGTCGTTCTAACATTTTTTGCCTTCGCTGTTTTATTAGTTGAGAACATATATGGTTTTCAGTATGTATATAGCCAATTCGGCCTGTCTTATTCTAGAATATTTTACTTGACTTTAGCGAGTGCCATTCTCGCTTTGTATTTTGCCTCGTTTAATTTGACAAAAAGATTTTTGAAAAGAACCATTTTTGTCTCGCCAATATACTTGGCACTAGGTGGATTTTTTATTTATCTACGCAATAATCATTTGTTTAGACTGTGGGTTCAAGATGATCACGTAGTTGAATATTTACAGTTTTTTTTACTACTAATCAGTGCTTGGTTTTGTTTTAAGTTATTTAGGCATTGGTGGCAGAAAGAGAAAGTATTGGGAGTATTGTTTTTAATGGCGACTTTTATTTGTTTGTTTGTTGCAGGAGAAGAGATATCTTGGGGACAAAGATTGCTGGGTCTACAAACACCTGAATCACTAGCAGAGCGCAATCTCCAAGATGAGATTACTCTTCATAATGTTGATGTGGTTTTTGGCCATGTTTATAGAGGCTATATGTTGATCGGTTTTGTGGGTAGCACAAGTTGGGTAGTTTTAAGAATGATTAAAAACAAAATCTCGCAGCGATTAAAGAGAATTTTTTATAATATAATTCCTGATTGGTATTTGACTCCCTATTTTGCTGTTGCCTTTTTTTATAACTGGGATCGGTTTTATTTAAGACCAAGGACTGGCGAAGCTTTGTGGGAAGAACCGATGGAGCTACTCTTAATAATTGGGATAACAATTTTTTTTGGAATAAAATACCTCAGAGTTTATCCTGAGAAAATAAAAAAAATTAAACCTGAAATTTTAGATGATTAAAGGGACTATCCATGCCTAAAGGGCTAACTTCACAAACTAATATTAAAAAAGTTTTGTTGTTAATAGTCATAGTGATTGGGTTATTTGTCAGGGTAATAGATTTAGAAAATACCCCTAGTGGCCTACATGCTGATGAGGCTTCATTTCTATTAAATGCGCAGTCTATTTTAGAAACCGGGAGGGATGAAGATAATAGGCTTTTACCAATCTCCCTTAACTCTCTCATAGATCCAAAACCTGCCTTATATTCATATTTACAGATTCCTTTTATAGCACTAATGGGTCCTTCGATTGCCGCAGCCAGATTACCAGCTGCCATAATGGGAACAGTGTCTTTAGTGTTGATATATTTCTTGATGAAGGAGTTCGGCAAAGAGGAGCTGGGTTTACTAATGTGTTTTTTATTAGCAATCTCCCCGTGGCATATTGTGGTTAGCAGAGCCACTCAAGAGGTTATTCTGTCATTTTTATTTTTAATGTTAGCTTTTTATTTTGCTAATAAATTTTTTCAGACTGATAAGAAAAAGTGGTTATTGACATTTGCCACTGCTGGTTTTTTTTCAATGTATGCTTATCATTCAGCCAAAATTTTTCTGCCCGTTTTTATACTTGCATGGGGTACATATCTATTTATTAAAGACAAAATAAAATTAAACAAAATTTTGTTAGTTGTTGCTGCAGTTGTTTTTAGTGTGTTGATTTCAGTTAGTTTGCAGGAAAGTACATCAAGATTTAGTGCTATTGGCTTGTTAAATGATCCAGCTCCTCCAGCAAGAGTACTAGAGCAAATTTATGGAGCTACAGGGATTGTTCCCAGCTTTGTTTTGAGATCTTTTTATAATAAACCTACTGAATATTTTCGAGAGTTTGTAAGTGAATATCTAAGTCACTTTGATCCTGATTTTCTTTTCATTTCTGGAGGTGAGCCAAAAAGATATTTAGTGCCGTTTCACGGGTTATTTTATTTGGTTGAAATCCCTTTATTTTTACTTGGATTATACGCTTCAGCCTTACAGAAGAAAAAAAGCTTATTTATTTTTTTTATTTTAATTTTGTTCTTAGCCCCTTTACCTGCAGCCTTAACCTCTCAAGAAACGCCCAGCATGATAAGAGTTTTTCCTATGATGACGGCAATGATTTATTTTATAGCTGAAGGTATTTTATTTTTGGCAAAGTTAAAGGTTAATTGGAAAACTCCAGTTTTAGTTTTACTGTCCTTATTTTATTGTTGGCAAATTAGTTATTTTGCAATGCAATTTTTTGTTCAGCAAAAAGTGCATCAGCCGTGGTATAGAAATAATCCTTATTCTGAGATTGCTCATAAACTTACTTTTTTAGAATCTGATTTTAATAAGATATTGGTCACTAATGATTTAAGACCACTTTATGCCTATTTTGCACTCGAAGGCTTAATTGATATCTTAGCTTTACAGAAACAACCTCTGGCTAGGAATGAGGCAGTTTATCAAATTTATAAATATGAGTTTAATCAGAAATCTTGTTATCTGGGTGAGTTGGAACCTGGAGTTTTATATATTGCAGAGTCAGTCTGTAGGGAGCAGTCAAAAGAGCTCAATAAACTAAAAGTGGTGGAGTCCATTACTTATCCGGATGGAAATTTGGTCTATGAGCTACTTACACTACCTCAAGAATATGATCAAAAAGTACTATAGCTTGTTATTAATAGTTGCCTTACTGTTATTTGTTGGTTTCTGGCATAAGGAGCTGTTGGGAGACCGACTTTTAGAGTCAGATGATTATCAACATCATGCGGTTCGCACTGCCAACTATTATTTAGCATTAAGACAAGGACAATTCCCAGTGAGATGGGCACCTAATTTAAATGAGGGTTACGGTTATCCCGCTTTTAATTATATGTATCCGCTTCCCTATATGGTTTCTTCGTTTTTTCATTTTGCCGGAGCCTCAGTTCAGCAAAGCGTGAATTTAGCAATGCTCAGCGCTGCTTTGCTGGCTACAACAACTTCTTATTTATTAATCAAGTATTTAACCAAAAATAACTTAGCAGCGATTACCGGAGCAGCTATTTATACACTTAGTCCTTACCCTTTGCTGAATATTTTTTGGAGAGGAGCTATCGGAGAAGTTTTTTTTGTCGCTTTTGTGCCATTACTTTTGCTAAGCCTTATCATCTTTTTTAAATCTAGAATTCCCAGGTTAAAAAAAATTGGACTGCTATTAACAAGTCTTAGTATTGCCTTATTAATTTTAAGCCACTTTCCATCTCTGACGCTACTATTTCCTATTACATTACTGCTAATTATGGCCCTTGTTTTTTTTGATAAAAAAAAGGATTCAATAAAAACATTTTCAGCAGTTTGTGTTGCAGGTCTTTTGGGTATACTTATGAGCGCTTGGTATTGGTTGCCAGCCTTTTTAGAAAAAAATTTAATTACTTATGAAACAGGAACTTCATTAACTCAGTATCAAAGTCATTTTGTTTCTTTAATTTCTCTCTTTGATATTAGAAGAACAATCCAAAGCAGTGAATACTTTGTTGAGGTGACTCAAATCGGCGCAGCTGGCTTACTGATTGCTGTTTTAACCATATTTACGCTTTACAAAACTTTAAAAACAAAACAAAACTTAAGTAAAAAAATTTTTATAGTTTGGAGTTTATTAGTTTTCCTAATCTCGATTATATTAATGATCCCGCTCTCTAGATCCTTGTGGGATAATTTTAAGATTTTTCAACTAGTTCAATATCCTTGGAGAATTTTGTGGATGAGTATGTTGGCTGTGGTTGTTATGTTTGCCAGCCTTATTTCTAATTTTTCAAAAATACAACAGCTGTTAATTACTTTAGCGATTTTTGTTTTGGTTTTTTGGTCTGCAGTTACATACACTCAACCCAAAGGGTATTTTAGTCGCGCTGACTTTGACTGGTATGAGATGGGAACTACTGGTTCTAGTTTTGATGAACATCAACCAATTTGGTCTCAAAAACCTTATTATTTTCCAGAAGAGCTGATGTATGTTGACGTTTCAAGGTTGCCCTTACTGGCAGAGAGTGAAAGCAAAGATCAATTGTCAAATATTGTTTTGCCTTTAAGTGAGCTTGATCCTAATATTCAAAGATTAGATGGCACAAAAGTAATGTACCAATTAGAGAATGAGCAAAAAATTTTGGTATTACACAAACGGTTGTTTTTTCCTGGATGGACTGTTGCTGTTAATGAAGCCCCAGCCAAACCTTTAATTGATGTTTCTCGCTATGAGGGGATTATGGCTGTTAAGCTACCAACGGGAGCTAATAATGTTTCAGTTCAATTTACCGGGAGAACTAAAATCAGATTAACGGGAGAAATTATTTCTATCATTTCAATTTTAATATTTGGAATAACTTCAGCATTACCTGCTAAGCTGTTTGTGAAAAAACTAAGCAAGTAATGACTATGCTACAATCAAACTTAATTAAATAGGCTCTAATCAAGTTTCTTGAAATACTAAAATTTACTCTAATCCTAAATGTATTTAATAAATGTTTTTAAGAATTTGTCTAATACTAAAAAACTGTTTTTAGTTGGTTGTTGTGTTTTGTTCTTGTTAGGTTTATTTATTAGATTCTTTAGACTAAATCAAATTCCTTTATCTTTTTATCACGATGAAATGGATTATGTTTTTACTGGTGAGGCAGTGGCTAGGTGGGGGACTGACATTACTGGCGAATGGAGTCCATGGCAGCTGAGGCCTTTAAAAACTCTTAATTATACTGCTGAGTTGCCTGCCTTATTTCATGCTGCAGCCCAATTAGCGTTTGGCTTTGGACCTCAAACTGGACATGTTCCAGCAGCGTTTTTTGGACTACTAATAGTGATAAGTTCAGCTACGCTGGCGTTTTTCTTAACCAAAAACAAGGTTCTATCTACGTTAGTAGGAGTGCTGGTGGCCACCAATCCATGGCATATCTTTCTTTCTAGAATGGGCTATGAAGCCATTATCTCACTCTTTTTTCAATTAATATTTATCGCCATGGTTTGGTTAACAACTTCCAAATTAACTCAAAAACCACTGATGAGAATAAGCAACTATCTCATCATGCTGTTATCAATATTTTTGGGATTTTTTACTTACCACGGAGCTAAATTTACTTTCGTCGCATTGATTGTTATCGCTTGTTTGTGGCTTTTTTTTCAAAGAATCTCAAAAATATGGAAAGCTACTTTAATTATTAGTTTGATTGGATTTTTGTCTTTGCTTATGTTCCATATGGTACAACTCAATCAAACAGGAGCTCTTGGTGAAAGAGATTCAGAGCTTTTAAACACTGAGTATTTAACAGAGATTGTTGATGAAAGAAGAAGACTTTCTTTTTCTAGTCCCTATACTAAGATGATGATAAATAAACCAGTTGTGGCATATGAAGCGCTTATGCGCCGCTACACTAGTGTGTTTGATGTTTATCGACTAGCTGTCAGGGGTGCTGAAAGTGGTTTTCAATTTTCTTTATCAGTTCATGGTTATTTTTATTTAACAATGATTCCTTTATCAATTATGGGTATTTATTGGTGGTTAAAAAATTATCCAAAAGCAGGGTGGTTTTTACTAGCATTTTTGGCTGTTTCTCCAATAGCTAGTACAGTAACCATTGGCTACCAGACAATTTTTAGAAGTGCCTTAACCTATCTTTTAGTTTTAATTTTCTCTGGGGGTGGGGCTACTGCGGTTTGTAATTATCTTTTTAAGTCAAAAAATTCATCTCTGGGGATAATAACTATTTTTGTTATTTTGTTAATGGAAGTTGTTGCCTTTGGATCTAACTATTTATCACGCTATGCACTTGTGTCGGCTGATAACCATTATTTTTTTGAGAGGTTACTGGCTGATTATGAAAGCAGGATAAACGAGCCAGTACTGGTGGTTGTGAGCAATGAAAAAGTTTATAGTCAGGCAAGAGCTTTGGTGAGCTATAATCAATTAATGCCAGACTTAACCTTAGAGGAAAGATTACAATTTAGCGATCCTTCTGTGAGTAGGGACTTTAAATTTAAAGACACCACTATTACCGGTTCGTGTCCTAATTTAGAAGAGGTGAGAGAAGTGATTCAGGTAGTAGATCAAATGATGTTTGGCCGTTGTGATTATAAGGAATTTTTGGCAACAGCCTCAGCGTCTTTAAATGATACAAAACAGCCCCAGAGGTTATTCGCAATTAGTTCTCCAATAGATAGTGGTAGTTATTTTTTCTTAATTAATGATCCGATTTGTGATCCAGAGCAAGTGGGTAATTTTGTTTATGTTGATGATATTGACAATTACCAACTACAGCAGCTGTGTGATGAAGAGTTTTGTCAAAATTGGATAAAAAGAGAGTTTTAAACAAAGTGAAAAGGCAATCACTTTGAACTAGTGTTTGAAATAAGTAGACTAGTTTAGATTAATAATTGAGTGGTGAAGCCAGTTTGAGTTTTCAAGTAGGTCTAACTCATCACTGGTGTAGTTAAAGAAACCAACTGTTTGTTTCATTTCCTGAATAGGTAATAAAAACCACAGTTCAAAAGATTTTTGTGCTGAATTAGATTTTGGTTGATTTTGAATAAGCAGGATTTGGTCTGTTTTTAGTAAAACTTCGCTGTTTTCATAATCTTGAGCAACTTCTAACAGCGAGAATTTTTGATCAACAACACTTTCTGTACTCAAAATATAAGGGCTAGTGTAATAAAGAAGAGCTGTTTTTCCCGAGGGTTCGATATTCACTATTCGATAGGTTTGAAAAAGCTTAACAGAGTTTGGATTGATACTAAAAGAACCCCTGCTTGTTAGTTCTCGCAATTCCCAATAAACCATTGTATCAATTGTTTTATTTTCTTTAACTTGGGTAATAAATTCTTCTATTCTGTTTTGATTTTTGTTTGCAAAAAAGGATGTGCTGATGGTTGGGTGCAGGGAAACCGAAAAAAGTAACACTAGTAAGCCAATTATTAAAAAAACAAAAATCATTCCGTGTTGGCTCAAGGTGTTGTATACTGTTTTCATGTTCTTGCGAAATTTATTTTCAAAAAAAGGATTTTTAAACTATATTGCTATTACTATTATAATCATTGCTGGACTGCTTTTGGTGGCTGATTTATTTTTTATTCCAGGTAGGGCAATTACTTTTGACGGACATATCCACATGGCTACCATAGCTCAATTTGCAGCAGCCATAAAAGAGCTTGAGATTCCAGTTAGATGGTCAAATAATTTTGCTAACTATGGATTACCTCTACCTATCTTTGCTCATCAAATTCCAGCTTATCTAGGAGCTTTTTTTGAGATTTTAGTCAATAATCCTGTAATGTCTTTTAATCTAACAATGCTGATTGGTGTTATTGGCTCTTCTGTTGCTTTTTATTTACTGTTGAGAGAGTACGTTGACACAGCTTACGCTCTTATTGGGGCTTTGATTTTTAATTTTGCGCCTTATCGAATCATTAATATTTATATCCGAGGAGCTTTACCAGAGTTATTTGCCAGTATGTTCTTGCCCATAATTTTAATTGGGATAGTTAAGTGGTTTAGAGACAAGAAACCTTATGCAATAGTTATTTGCGTTTTAGGAATTACAGGGCTGGCGTTGACTCACCCGATGCTGCTTTTTCCTAGCAGCTTGGTTTTTTTGCCCTTTGTAATTTACTACAATTGGCCGCTCAATAAAAATTGGCTAAATTTATTAAAATTTGGTGGAGTTTGTCTGATTGCAGCAGGTCTTGCTAGTTACTATTTACTACCACTGCTATTAGAGTCTAAATATTTTTATATTGGCCAAACACAAAATTTATTTGTGAGCCATAGTTTTTTAAATATTAGTAATTACTTTCAAGAAAAATGGTTCTATTTTTTAGGTCACCCCGGTCCCAGAGGAGACCATATTATCTTTGGTTTAATTGAATCAATAATTTTAGTCATTGGTTTTGTAATCGCTTTACTGAATTTTATTAAAACAAGACAAGTTAAATTAGTTCAGCTCCTTGTTTTTATTTCTTTACTGTTGTTTTTTTCAACTTTACCTGTTTCAAAAGCACTTTATGAAAACATTTTTTTGTTGGACAACTTGCAGTTTTCCTGGAGAATGATTGGCTTACTTCTTTTTATTCCTCCATTTTTGTTGGTTATTCTTTTTCAAAAATTTATTAAAAATAAAAAGCTTGGGATAGTGTTTGGAATTTTAGCATTAGTAGTGGTTTTGTTTTATAGAGTGCCTCAGTTATATCAAAAAAACTCAACAGTTTATGATGTATCAAACTATTATTTTGTACACACCAATCTTCATACAAAAAATTTGAACACAATTTGGAGTGATGACAGTGAAAATTATCCTGTAAAAACTAAACAATTTGAAATCGTTGAGGGTGAAGGAGAGGTTGAGCCAATTTTATTAAAAAACTCTAAACGACACTATCAGGTTAAAACCAATCAAGAGTTGAAAATGGTTGATTATACTTTTTATTTTCCTGGCTGGAAGGTTTTTGCTAATGGAGAGGAAATTTTAATAGAGTTTCAGGATCCGGAACATCGGGGTCTTATTACTTATCAACTTCCTGCGGGAAAATACTTAGTAGAAGTAATTTATACTAATACTAAGGTTAGGTCACTGGGGTATTTACTGTCAGTATTTTCAGGAGGTGTATTATTAGGACTTGTTTGTTTAATTAGAAAAAAAATTAAACAAAAAAGTTAATTACTTAGCGTCCTTAAAACAAAAGGCTGGGCTGGGTGCTGTAGATTTTTATTTCTTCTAGATTTTTAGCAATTTCGTCATATTGTTGTGTGGTGATGTAAATTAAAGCAGCTTGATCAAACTGTTTTGCGTATCCCTGATGGGAATTGAAATCTGCAGCAGTCCAGTTTTTAGATGAAAAGTAATTAGTTTCTTCAACTACTATCAGAAAGTCACTGGTTTGCTTACCTTCAATTGTTATGTTAAAAATTTTGTGATTATCAACTTCTTCAAGTTGGAGATGACTTTCACGTAACTCTATTGCCAAAGGTGTTTCAATAATGAGTTGATTTAACATTAAATAATTGGTGTTTTCTTTGCTTCTAGGATCAAGCCAGGCTCCAAGATGTCCATATTTTTTGGTATGCGGGATATCAGCAGCAATATGAACGACAACCCCATCCTCAGATTTATCCAGCCTTTCGGCTATAAGATATCTTAAGCCAATTTGGGTAACATCGGGTTGGAAATCATAAGCAATGGCTGCCACTGGCGTTTTTGTGTTGAGCTTTGCAATATCATTTACTAAGTTTAGTTGATTTCCAATTTGAAATAGATCCCTAGACATAATGGCTGCATGGTTAAGGGCTAGATAGCAAAATAGCACTGTAAAAAAAATAAAAAAGGAAATTTTTAGAGTATTTTTAAAAATTGTGTTAAGCAGGCAACTAAAGAGATACATGATCGCTGGCAAATGAATAAATAAATAGTATTCAGGAATTTCTTGATTGTAAAAGCTGAAGCCAATAATGGTTAATACAAGCCAGGAGAAAGAAAGCTTAATGGGAATGCTTGCTGTTTTGATTTTAGTAATGTGCCACAAGCAAAAGGTTGGAACCAATACACCTGTGAAAAAGATAGCCTCTCTACTTAAGTGAAAAAAGGCCGTTTTTCCAATATTTTTAATTGTTGTGTCTAAAAGACTAATCAATCTTTGCCACACTGAAGAAACTTCGACCACCTCTCTATGAAATAAAAAATCTTGAAGCCCTCTTAAATTAAGCCAATTATGTCTCATGTCAAAAATGAATGTTGGAATTAAACTTATTCCCAGACCTGCTAGTAAAAAGAAAGTAGCCTTGAGGTTAATTTTTTTCCACATTAGTTGGGTTCCAATAAATAAAGCGGGCAATAAAAATCCAGAGAAATGAGCTTGAAATCCTAAAAAACCACCTAGAGCAATGGTCAGGTGGTCAACTGTTGAGAGAGATTTATTTTTTAATATTGAGATTAATGGAAAAAAGACTAAAGCGCTTGAGAGAAGCGTTAAATTGGGATTCCAGGTGATTCGGTCAAAATAAATCAAAAAAGGGGATAATGCCCAAATTAACAAAATTATCAAGGCTTGATCTTCAGATAAGTGCTTTTTAACCAGCAAATAAAGACTAACAGCAGTTAGCAGAGAGATCGTTAAGGAAGTAGCTACAATAGTCCAGGGAGAGGATATGATCAGTAAAAGAAAAGCAGCAAGATAGTAAATAAGAGGGCCGGTAAACATACCCGCTGGTCCGGTTCTAGGGCCGATTAAAGTTAAATTTCCGCTAATTATTTCTTTAGCACTTTCTAATATTTGAACTTGGTCAAAACCAAAAACATAAAGTTCTGGATTATAAGCTCTTAAAAAAAGTCCTGATAGGATTAGTAGAAAAATTAAAAGAAACTTTTTGTTATTAATTTTGATCATTGTTTACAGATAAATTTACTTTATAAATTATATAAAAAGAGTTGTCCCTCAACTTGATAGACGAGATTTCCTATTGATTTAGTCATTATTTTATTTGAAATTAGTTTGGTTGCTTGAGGGTATTTTTTTATTAAGTTCTCAGGTTCATGCTCGATTAAGTGAACTAAGTCGTCTTCTTTGTTTTCTAGCGTTGTTCCAACGATTTTTAGTTGAATTGGGTTTGCATAAACCACTTGGGCTTCAGTAACAGCTGACACTATGGCTGTACTAAAAATTCTACCAGCTCTGGGATCAATAATAACTATGTCTGTTGGATCAATTTTTTTTACCAGTTGAATTTTATTTTGGTCAATTGGTGTTTCAAAAGAATATTTGATCAAGGCTACTTGAATTACAGTGGGTAAAGAAAGTACTGACACAGAGAGTGTGAAAAGCATTAACAAAACTATATTTTTTTGAGTAACTATTGCATGAAGTTTGGTTAATAGAATTGCACAGAAAATGTTAGCTAAAACTAAAGCATAATACCAAAATTGAATTGTATTCCAAACAACTCCTCTTTGAATAAATAAAAGTGGGAAAATCGAGCCGAAGAGAAAACCAACCAAGACGATTAAGTGAATGGAGTGGGTTCTAATTTTTTTAAAAATAACTAATGGAACAAGAGCGAATACCAATGACCTAATTCCCAAATTACCAATATAAAAAATTATTAGCTGCATTACTCTCAAAAGGAAAACTCTGATTAAATTTCCTTGCTCTCTATAGTAGTTTTTCATGATTTTTAAATGAGTGGCATCAAGCCTATCAGGAGATGTAATCATTGTGTCTAAAAACCACAGTGGTTCATAGAGAAAAGTTGAAGATCCAAAGTCAATGAGCAGCAAAATAAAAGGCAATGAGGTAATCCCTAGCGCTAGCGCCCAAATTAAAGGCTGCAAGTTTTTGAGTTTAATTAGTTGAATTAGTAAATAGACCCCATATAATAATGAAAAAATTATAAAAGCATAGCCTTTAAAACCTAAGCTGCTTGTGATGAGCAAAATAAGTGGCAGCTGTACTCTCCACCTCATTTCTTTGGAATTTTTTAAATCGATTAGCATAATCAGCAGCAATAGGTAGGTTAATGCCAGCGTTAAGATTGTTTGCGGATTTATCATAGAGGCAAAAGTTTGGCTGACCCAAAAGCTAGAATCATGCCATTGATTGTGGGGCAAAAACAATGGAATAAGATAAGCAAAGCTGCCTGCAAAAAAGGTAAGAAAAAGAAGATAACCAGAAGTTAACAACCCCCCTAATCTTTTACCTAGTGTGATTGCGCTGCCAGCCAATAAACCTGTTAATACAAAGGGGAAAAATTGGAAATAAACTACAGGCACAGAGATGCCAAAAACTCCACTCATGCCAGCAATAATCAAATCATAAAAATAATGATAGTTAGTTAACTGCAGTGTGTAGTTAGATGGATGTTCTGGGGGAATTCCTGTTTTAAGTTTATTAATTAAGGCTATGTGCCACACGCTGTCATGAAGTTGTCCAGGTTGAAAGACTAATTCACCATTGATTATCACCCAAGAAAAAATAATGGTGGCTGACATGCTCACAACAGCTATAAATCCCAAAAGGGAAATAACCCGGTGTCTTTTGAATAAGCTCCATGATTTTTGAAAGAAAAGTCTCAAATCCCTATAGTTGATTAACCCGATACTCAGTGATATGAGGGAAAAATAATAAGCCTTTGGGCCAATTAAATGCCCTAAGAAAAAAAATATACTGCTATTAATTGCTAATGCTAAAAAAATTCCAACCAGAGCTTTTTCTAAGCTGCTTAATTTTAATGGAATTGTTTTTGCAAGCCACAGACCAAATGATAAATATTGAAATATAAAAACAATGGCAGCAAAGAATAAATTTATGAAAAACATTTTTTATTTTTTTGTTTGCCTATACAGTTTATCATGAAGTTTTAAGCAAAAATGAGCTGAATTTGATCAGATCATGATATGATAGATTATATGATTTCGGTCGTTTTAGCTACTTATAATGAAGAAAAAAATATTGAGCAATGTCTGAAATCTGTGACAGGTTTTGCTGATGAAATTGTAGTTGTAGATGGTAACTCTACAGACAAAACAGCATCATTGGCAAATAATCTGGGCGCTAAAGTGATTACCACCACTAACAAAACAAACTTTCATATTAATAAACAAATGGCCATTGATGCTGCTCAGGGTGAAGTTATTTTGCAATTAGATGCTGATGAAGTGGCAGACGCTCAATTAAAAGAATTTATTGAAAAATTACACTATGATCGGGTTGTTGGAAAGGCGGTTCCTCTAGATTCTCAACCGGTTGCCTGGTGGGTGAGACGGAAAAACTTTTTTATGGGAGGTTTTTTAAAAAAAGGCGGGCAGTATCCAGATCCAGTTATCCGGCTTTTTATTAAAGGCAAAGCAAGGCTACCTCAACGGGATGTTCATGAGCAAATGCATGTCAAAGGTGAAGTGGGATGGGCTCAAGGTCACCTGATTCATTATAGTAATCCCACCTTTGCTGATTATTGGCGTAAGTTTAAAACTTATACCTCATTTCAAGCTCACCAACTTAAGCGCAGAAATTTTAGAATAAATATTTTTTCCTTGGTTAATTATTTATTGATTAAACCAGTTATCACTTTTTTTAAGTTATTTATTAGACATTTGGGAATTTTGGATGGCTTGAGAGGATTGGTTTTTGCTTTTATGAGTGCTTTGCATCATCCAGTAGTGATTATAAAATTAATTAATCTTAAATTAACTACAAATCAAAAATGAAAAAACTTTCAGCCGTTATTAATACCAAAAATGCCGCTGCTACTCTTAAAAAAACTCTTGAATCTGTAAAATTTGCTGATGAAATTATTGTGGTTGATATGCATAGCGTTGATGATACTCGCAAAATTGCTCAAAAATATACAAGCAAGATATTTTTGCACAAAGACTTAAAATATGCTGACCCAGCTCGAGATTTTGCTATTAACAAAGCTAATGGCGATTTGATTTTAGTGATAGATGCTGATGAGATAGTTCCGGCTGATTTAAAAAAATACATTAAAACAATTCTTACGTTAGAAAAAACAGCTGATATATATTTAATTCCCAGACAAAATATTATTTTTGGACAGAAAATGAAACACACAGGCTGGTGGCCCGACTATCATCCTAGATTGTTTAAAAAAGGTCAAATAAAATGGCCTTCAGGCGTCCACCAACACCCAGTTCTTTCTGGAAAGGTTCAAAAATTACCAGAAAAAGAATCGCTGGCTTTAATCCACCACAATTATCAGGATGTTGCTTCATATTTTGAAAAACTTAATATCTACACCCAAATCAAGGCTGAAGAGGCTAGCTCTGGCTTTGGTGAAACAGTGACTCCAGTGGGTATGATTCAAGCTTTTTTTGATGAATTTTTCAAGAGATTTTTTGTATTATCTGGTTATAAAGATCAAGTGGCTGGGATAGGTTTATCATTTTTGCAGGCAGCTTATGAACTTACTGTCAAGCTTAAAATATGGGAACTGCAGGATCAACCGGAAAATAAACAAAGTCCACAGGAAATTGTTAATGCGCTAGAAATAACTAGAAATCATCTTAATTATTGGTTGGCTGATTGGAAGGTCAAAAATACTGCCGGGTTAATTAATATCTATTGGCGTATCAGACGCAAGCTTAGGTTTTAGTTATTTCAATCACATTTAGGAGGGTTTTTCTTGTTATAATAAAGTTCACTCATGCCAGACGGATTGCCATTAATCTCTATCATCATTGTTAATTATGATACTCCCGATTTAACCACTCAATGTTTGCAGAGTTTGCAACAGCTTGTTCATGAGGGGTTTGAGTACAATATTTTGGTGGTTGATAATGGATCACAAAAGCCGTATAAAATTCCCAAAAAAATATCTGATTCTAAAAAAACACAAGCTAGGGAAATCAAACTTATTAGGACAGAGGCCAATATTGGCTTCACCGGGGGCAATAATTTGGGTATGAGTCACGCAGTCAAGTATTATAATTCAGATTATTTTTTATTGCTCAATTCCGACACTATAGTTGAGCCTGACTTTCTTCAAAAATTATTTTTGTGTATACAGGGCGAGAGGCGTGGTCTTGCCACTAGTAAAATTTATTTTGAAAAAGGATGTGAGTTTTATCCAGAAAGCTATAAAAAGGATGAATTAGGAAAAGTTATTTGGTTTGCAGGGGGAACAATTGATTGGCCTAATTTAATGGCTTTTCACAGGGGTGTGGATGAAGTTGATTATGGTCAGTTTGACCATCTCACAAAGACAGACTTTGCTACTGGCTGCTGTATGCTGATTAAAAGAGAGGTGATTGAAAAGATTGGAATTTTAGATAAAAGGTATTTCTTATATCTAGAGGACGTTGACTTTAGTGTTAGAGCTGTTAAAAAAGGTTACAGTATTGTGTTTTGTCCTGAGTCAGTGGTTTATCATAAAAACGCAGGTTCCACTGGAGGTTCTGGTTCTCCAATTCATTTTTATTATCAAACAAGAAATAGATTATTATTCTTTTTAAAATATGGTAGATTAAGATCAAAAATAACAGCTTTTAGGTTTTGGTTGCGCTTAATGTTTAGCAAGAACTCGGTTGAACGCAAAGTTGCTTTTGACTATTTATTAAAAAGATATGGCAAACAGCCAGTTGTTTAATTAACTTTTTATATTTAATGAATTTATGAACAGTAAAATTACAGCCATAATTATTGCAAAAGATGAAGCCGATGTTTTGGCAAATTGTATCAAAACCATAGCTTGGGCTGATCAAATTTTAGTGATTGATTGCAACTCAACTGATAAGACAGGGGAAGTCGCTGAAAACCTAGGCGCCAAAGTGATTCATTTTTCTCATTCTTCATTTGCCAGAATACGCAATGAGGCACTCGGTAATGTTGAGACTGATTGGTTGTTTTATATTGATGCTGATGAGCGAGTTACCCCTATTTTAGCCAAAGAAATTTTAGTTCATGTTGAAACTCAGGATGCGCCAGTGATGTCCATGAAGCGAAAAAATATTTGTTATGGATCAGAGTTTAAGCACGGAGGCTGGGAGCAGGATGAAGTGATACGTGTTTTTCGCAAAGATGCATTAAAAAAATGGACAGGAAAAATTCACGAAAGTCCTATTTATGAGGGAAAGAAATTACTTTTGCATAGTCCTTTAATCCATTTAACCCACCGAGATACTATTCAGGGGCTAAAAAAGACTATTGATTGGACTCCAATTGAAGCTGAGCTGCTTTATAAAAGCAATATCCCGCAAGTAAAGTTTTTAACAATTTTGCGCAAAGGTTTTATGGAGTTTTTCCGCAGAGGTTTGGTTAAAAAGGGTTATAAAGATGGTATGCCTGGCTTAGTTGAGGCTCTTATTCAGGGAATTAATCGGATGCTGGTTTACATACAAGTCTGGGAACAACAACAATCACCCAGTTTACCAGATCAATATCGCAAACAGGAAATTAAAATTGCAAAAATGTGGGATCAAGAAGATATCAAAGATTTTAAGCCCTAGTTTATGAAAATTTGTTTTTATAGTCCTTATTTTCCCAATAGTTTTGGTGGAGGAGAAAAGTATTTATTGGATGCGGCTTTGGCTGCTGCCAGCAATAAACAATATCAGGTTAATTTTGCCATTTCCTCTAAAGAACCACTCTCAAGACAAAAGTTAGTCAAAATTAAAAAAAACTATCAAGAATTTATGGGTCAAAAGTTGACTGGAATTGAGTTTATCAATACACCGCTGGGAGCTGATAATAAAAAATTTAAAAAATTATTCTGGACTAAAAATTTTGATGTTTTGTTTTATCTAACAGATGGCAGCTTATTTTTTTCATTAGCAAAAAAAAATATTTTACATATTCAAGTGCCCTTCAAGCTTGATAAATCTAGTTTTATGCAGCGCCAAAAACTAAAAAATTGGCAAATTAAAACCACCAACTCTGAGTTTACCAAAAGCATAGTCGAACCTTCATGGCCTGTAAAAGTTGATTTTGTTCATCAGCCCATGGTAGATGCGGAATCGATTATCAATAAAACAGATTTTTCTCAAAAGGAGAAAGTAATTTTAAATGTGGGCCGATTTTTCCCACAACTTCATAGTAAAAGACAGGACATTTTGGTAAAAATTTTTAATAAAATGCTCACCAAATATAAAAAGGAAGCTAAGGAATGGCAGCTGGTATTAATCGGCAGCGTTGAAGATGCTGACTATGCACAACGAGTTCACAAGTTAGCTCAAGGCTTGCCTATTAAAATTTTACATGACGTAAGCCGTGATGAGTTGATCGGTTGGTTTACTCGCAGCAGCATATATTGGCATGCTACTGGCTATCGCATTAATGATGAAAAAACCCCAGAAAAACTAGAGCATTTTGGGATTACTACTGTTGAAGCTATGGCTGCTGGTAATGTGCCAATAGTACTAGGTAAGGGTGGACAAGTAGAGGTAGTGGGTGAAAATTTAATTGATTGGACTTGGCTGACTCAGGAGAACTGTATAAAAAATACGATTCAACTTATTCGGCATCCAGATCTGAGGTCCAACTTGCAAAGATTAGCTCAACAGCAGGCTCAAGCATTTTCTCCAGATAAATTTGCCAATAAACTTCAAAAAATTATTACTTAACTATGCCTATTGCACCAGCCTTAAGTATTATTATCCCTAGTTATAACGGAAAAAAATTACTGCAAAAGAATTTAGTCAAAGCGATTGAAGCTCTTAAAAAAGACGATGAGCTAATAGTTGTTGATGATGGAAGTAATGATGGCACCATCCACTATTTAAGTAGAAAATATAAGCTCGATTTTGCAGCTGTTTGCGGAGATAAATATGGCTCTTTTGAGTTGTACACGACCAAGTTGTCATCAAAATCCAGTTTAAAAGTGATTGTTAATCTAGAGAACTTAAGGTTTGCGGCCAGTGTTAATCGAGCGGTAGAACAAGCTAAACACGAGAATTTATTTGTGGTTAACAATGATGTTTCTTTTGAAAGAACCACACTTACAGCTTTACTTAAAAGTTTTGACGATAAAAAAATGTTTGCTGTTGGTTGTTTGGAGACAGAACCAAATCAGGGAAACATCAAAGGCGGAAAAAATAAGCTTTATTTTAAAAAAGGTTTGTTCCAGCATCAAAGATCGCCAGAATTTGAAACCGGCCCAACGGCTTGGGCCAGCGGTGGCAGCGCCATGTTTAACCGCAGCAAGTGGCTGCAATTAGGAGGATTTGATACTGATTTTTATCCAGCCTACTGGGAAGACATTGACCTTTCTTATCGAGCTAAGCAACAAGGATGGAAAGTTCATTTTAATAGTCAGGCTAAAGTAATTCATAGCCATGAATCAACTAATAAAGCTGTCTTTACAGCAAGTCAATTACAAAATATTAGTTGGAGAAACGCCCGTCGTTTTACAAAAAAGCACGCCAATTGGAAGCAAAAAATTCACTATTATTTATATAAACCTTATTGGAATTTACTAAAATTCAAACAAGCTTTGAAATCAAAATATTTTATTTTCTTGCTGCTGGTTTTATTATTGGCTTTTATTTTAAGATTTTATAAATTGGGAACCATACCAGCTGGAATGACCTGGGATGAGGCAGCTATTGGCTACAATGGATATTCTGTTATTACAACTCGTTACGATGAGTGGCTGGAAAGACTACCCGTCTCTTTTAAATCTTTTGGAGATTACAAGGCTCCTTTAGCAATTTATTTAGTGGGTGTTTTTGCTGTTGTGTTTGATTTGAATCTATTGATAGTTCGCTTGCCGTTTGCCATTGCTGGAGTTTTAGCTGTGCTAGCGATGATTAAATTAACTCAAGAGCTGTTAGAGATATTTCAAGTAAAAACAAGGCTTAATTTTTCCACACTCAGTTTAATTGCAGGGTTGATGTTAGCAGTTTCCCCGTGGCATTTGCATTTTACCAGAACTGGTTTTGAATCAGGGCTGGCTTTGGCCTTTGTTTTATGGGGCTTTTATTTGTTGCTGCAATATCTAAAAAAAGTTCATGTCGTTAGTTTGAAAGAACAACTAAAAATATTGTTGCCAGCGGTCATTTTATTAATAGCTTCTTTATACACTTATCATAGTACTAAGATTTTTTTGCCGATAATTTTATTAGTTGTTTTAGTAAAATTTTTTAATAAATTAAAGAACCAGCCCTATGGACTAATAATTTCTGGGGGAGTTGGATTAGCCTTTTTACAACCACTTATCAAAGACTCTTTATTTGGGCTGGGCATGACACGGGCCGGAACCTTGATCATTGGTCAATCAAGTTCAGTCATAGATGTATTATCAATGATTTGTTATCGGCTTTGTGTACACCTTTCACCTCGATTTTTAATTAATGGCTGGACTGATACACTCAGACACTGCCCAGGAGCATGGGGGGTTTTACTCCCTGTTACTTATCTATTTTTTACTGCTGGAACTCTTGCTTTGTTTATAAACATAATTAAGCCTCGAGGGAATTTCCAGTGGTTAAATTTTTCAGCACTTTGGATTTTAGTGGGCTTACTGCCTGCTATTTTAGGAATTGAGTACCCTCAGGCGAATCGTGCTCTTTTAGCTTTACCTGGCTTTTTATGGCTATCTTTAGCAGGTTTTAACTGGATTTTAAATCGATTTAAATTTAAAAAAAATGCTTTAAGAAATTTTTTATTCTTAATTGGTTCGGTTTATGTGATTAATGTTGCCCTGTATTTAAGATACTACTATCAAGTATTTGCTAAAAACAGCACAGAGGCTTTTAATGAGGGCTATCTTCAAGCGATGCAACTTGCTCATGATTATGAGCGGGGAGTTAATAATAAGCCTGAGGTTGATCAGATTGTTTTTTCCAATTACTATGGTCAAGCTTATATTTACGCATTATTTGTCAGAAAAACACATCCCATTTGGTATCAGGGGGGTTCGCTGATTAAGTATTTGTTTATTGATCAAGTTACTGATTCTGATTTGGTTCGCGAGAATGCCCTGATAGTTGGTACTAATCGAGACAAAGTAACTCAAGCACAGCCAGATCACCTAATTTATGGATCTGATGGAAGCATTAGATTTCATATTTACTACACAGGCAATAATTAACTGAATAAGTGATAAAATTAATATAGTTTTAATATAGTTAAAGTAATTTATGATGGATATTGAAAGCAAAATCATTAAAGTTATTCAACAAATAGATTTACCTCAATCTATTGGCATAGAGCTTGAACATCCAGCACAAGCCGAATTTGGGGATTATGCTTGTAATATTGCATTGCAATTATTTCCAAGGCTATCTGCTCAAGAAAAAAAGGATTTGCAGGCATCGACCCCACTAGAGTTAGCTCAGGGTCTTGCCTCCCAAATTAAGGAAAAAATTTCTCAAGACTCTCAATTAAAAACATATATCACCAGCGTGACTGCAGAAAAACCTGGCTTTATAAATTTTGAGTTATCTGATATCTTTCTCTCAGCAGTTCCTGCAATTATAGTTAAGGATTCTAATTTCGGAAAAAAAGACCTCCAACTCAATCAAACTTGGGAAATTGAACATACTTCACCCAATCCTAACAAAGCCATGCACTTGGGCCATTTACGCAACAATGTAACAGCCATGGCTATTTCTAATTTGTGGCAAGCATTAAATATTAAGGTTGTCAGAGATGCTGTGGACAATAATCGCGGTATTGCCATTGCTAAACTAATGTGGGGTTATTTGAAGTTTGCTCATAAAGAAAAAAAGGATATTGCAGAAATTAATTATTGGTTTGATCATCAGGATGAATGGTTAACTCCGCAAGATAAAAATATCAGGCCTGATAAATTTGTTGATGAATTATACCTAAGGGCTGCTCAGGATTTTGAGGATGATGAGCAGGTCGAGAAAAAGGTAAGACAATTAGTGATTGACTGGGAGTCTGGTGATAAGAAAACAGTAGCACTTTGGAAAAAGGTTTTGAGTTACTCTTATCAGGGACAAGAAATGACTTTAACTAGGCTAGGAAATCAGTGGGATAATGTTTACAAAGAGCATGAACATTACCAACAAGGGAAAAAACTTGTAGAGCAGGGTTTGAAAAAGGGAGTTTTTGTTGAGTTGGAAAATGGGGCCATTTTATCTAATTTGCAAGAATATGACTTGCCAGATACTATTGTTCAAAAAGCAGATGGCACTTCTCTTTACATTACCCAGGATTTGGCGCTCACCAAAATCAAAAAAGAAAAACTTAAAGCGGATAAATTGTTTTGGGTAGTTGGTCCAGAACAAACTTTAGCTCTAAGGCAAATGTTTGCCATTTGTGAGCAACTGGGAATAGCTAAAAGAGAAGATTTAACTCATATTACTTACGGTTACATGAGCATTAAGGGTGAGGGTAAGATGAGTTCGCGTGCAGGTAATGTAGTTTATATTGATGAGTTGATTGAGGCCGTCAAACAAAAAGTTTTAGAGGTTATGACAGATACAGAGTTTTCAGATGAGCAAAGAGATGAAGTGGCAGAACAAGTGGCTCTCGGGGCTATTAAATATAGCATTTTAAAGGTTGGGCGAATGAGTGATACAGCTTTTGATTTTGAAACAGCTTTAAGAATTGATGGCAATTCTGGTCCTTATTTGCAATATACTCAAACCAGATCGCAATCTGTTCTAAGTAAATCAGATTTAGCGATTAAAGATATTAAAAGAGATACATTTGTCCACCAACAATTATTAACTGAAGAGAAAAACATATTACGTCATATTTACAAATTTCCTGATATAGTTGAACAAGCTGGCTTAAGCTATGAACCTAGCGTACTGGCCAATTTTCTTTATGAATTGGCTCAAAGGTTTAATAGCTTTTATAACAAACACCACATTCTTACAGATACCCAAGAAAAAGAGTTCCGCCTACTTTTAACGGCCAGTGTGGCTCAAGTTTTAAAAACAGGCTTAGATTTGTTAGGCATTAAAACTCCACAAAAAATGTAATTTAATAAGAACTACCCTCATGTGTCAAAAAAAATAAATATTTTACTTAATACTGATCCCTTGAATAACGCTAATGCCTATCGCGGTGTGGGGATGTATACTAAGTATCTATTTGAGTATTTACAAAAGATTGATTCCTTAAAGATTGTTAAGTCCACTAGTGTTCAGGCTAAGTCTTTTAACCCTGATGTTGTTCACTTTCCTTTTTTTGATCTTTTTTTTACCACCCTGCCTGTTATTAATGCTCGTAAAACTGTTGTCACGATCCATGACGTTATTCCCTTAATATTTCCAAAACATTATCCGGCTGGAGTTAAAGGAAGCTTGGCTTTAAAACAGCAGCAAATGGCTCTTAAAACAGTGGAGGCGGTGATCACAGATTCTAAAGCGTCAAAGAAAGATATTGCTCAGCATTTAGGTTACTCACAGGAAAGAATTCATGTGATTCCTCTAGCAGGTAATCCCAATATTAAGCAAGCAAGTCAAAAAGAGATTCAAAGAGTAAGAAAAAAATATCAGCTGCCCAAAGAGTATGTTTTGTATGTTGGTGATATTAATTATAATAAAAATATCCCCCAGCTAATTAAAGCCATTAAATATTTACCCAAACAGATTAGCTTAGTTTTAGTTGGCAAAAATTTTAAGGAACAAAACATACCGGAGTGGCAGTGGATTCAGACTCAAATTGAGTTAAGTAACGTGTCAGACAGGGTCTGTATGATAAATAACATTCAAGCAAATGATGATTCAGAACTATCAGCTATTTATTCTGGAGCTTTTTGTTATGTCCAGCCTTCCTTGTATGAGGGATTTGGTTTGCCTATATTGGAAGCAATGCAGGCCAAAACCCCGGTGGTGAGTTGCCAGAACTCCTCTTTGCTTGAGGTGGGGGCTGGCAATGTTGTTTATACAGATTGTAATGCAGAGTCGATAGCAGATGGGGTAAAACAAGTCGTGGCTTGGACTGATGAAAAAAGAGCAGAGGTGATTGAGCAGGCTTTAAGTTGGGCTAATACTTTTAGCTGGGATAAAACTGCTCAAGAAACATACGAGCTTTATCAATCACTACTGTAGCATGAGCTTTAAAAAGATTCTGCTTAAAGTTAGTTTATTTTGGTTAACTTGGCGAGTTTTTTTATTTTTGATTGCCTTAATTGCGCCCAGTATTTTGAGCTATCAACCCAGTTTTCCTTATTCAGAAATTCTACAGCAATTTGAATTGCCAAAAATAATTTATGATTGGGCTAATTTTGACGGCGCCCATTACATAACAATTGCCCAAAAGGGTTATTTGTTTGCTGATTTAATTCAAGCCTTTTTTCCAATATTTCCATTATTGGTTAGATTTTTATTTTGGATTGGTCTTAATCCAATTTTAGGTGGTTTGGTTATTAGCAACCTTTCTTTAATTGGTGTTTTGTATTTTGGCTATCAACTTACTAAAAAATGGTTTAATACACAAACAGCAGTACAATTTTTATTAGTTTTGCTAACTTTTCCCACTTCTTTTTATTTTGGAGCTATGTACAGTGAATCTTTGTTTTTATTACTCATTTTAGCCGGTGTTTGGTACTATGAGTCTAAGAAAAACGCCATTTCAGGGCTTTTAATAGGCTTGTCATCTGGAGTAAGATTGGCTGGTTTAATGATGGTGCCTGCAATTTTCCTCGAGTGGTTAAAAAAAATTGATTTTCAGCAGCGATCGGTTAAGAATTTTTTTGAGCAATTATCTAATATTTTTAAAATTCATTATCGGTTTTTGATTGGTTTACTAATTGGACTGACTGCATTTGGCAGCTATGTTATTTTTTTATATTTACATTTTAATGATCCTTTATATTTTTTCAGTGTTCAATCAGCTTTTGGAGCCAGTCGCGAAACAAGAATCATTTTACTGCCACAAGTTTTTTATCGATCGATAAATATTTTACTCACAGTTCGTCCATTTGATCTCAAATACTTTTCATATGCTCAAGATTTTGTTTTATCAATAATAATGGGGATTGGTGTCATAGCAGCTGCTAGCAAAATTAAGCTGAGCTACATTATTTTTGCAGGATTGGCCTATTTGCTGCCAACCTTCACTGGTAATCTTTCCAGCATGCCTCGTTATGTATTGATTCTTTTTCCAGTTTTTATGTGGTGGGGTAATGTTTTGGTAGAAAAACCCAAATTAAAGGCAGTTTATTATCCACTATCGGTATTACTACTTATTGTTAATACTATTTTGTTTGTACAAGGTTACTGGGTTGCCTGATATAATTGAATTAAGAAAGGATTATTATGAAAATTTTAGTCACTGGTGGTGCCGGCTTTATTGGCTCTCATGTAGCTGATTTATACATTGAAAATGGACATGAGGTAGCAATACTAGATAATTTATCAACAGGCAAAAAAGAGTTTGTTAATAAATTGGCTAAATTTTATCAGGCCGATATCACTCATAAAGCTGATGTTGAAAAAGTTATTAAAGATTTTAAGCCGGAGGTAATCAACCATCATGCAGCTCATATCAATGTGGGCAATTCAGTCAAAGATCCCCAATTTGATGCGCAGAATAATATTTTGGGTCTGCTGCATTTAATGGAAACAGCTAAAGACTTTGGGTTAAAAAGGGTTATTTTAGCCTCAACTGGGGGAGCAATGTATGGTAACAATCCTACTCCCTCTAAAGAAGACATGAGGCCTGATCCTCTTTCACCTTATGGAGTATCAAAAAGAGCCGGAGAGCTATATTTAAATTGCTATCAAGAGCTATATGATATCCAATATGCAGCCTTACGCTATGCGAATGTTTATGGCCCTAGGCAAAATCCTCATGGTGAGTCAGGGGTGATCGCTATATTTTCTGAGATGCTTTCAAAAGGCGAAACTCCAATCATTAATGGTGATGGTACTCATACGCGAGACTACATTTATGTTAGTGATGTGGCTCAGTCAAATTTGCTTGTGTTAAATACAGAGTTTACAGGTGTGTTAAATATTGGAACAGGTAAAACCACCTCAACTAATGATGTTTTTGATCAAGTGGTTAAAGAGTTAGGGATTGACGCTAAAAAGAAATATGGCCCAGAAAGACCTGGTGAGCAAGAAACAAGTTGCCTAGATTATTCAAAGGCTCAAGAAGTTTTAGGTTGGCAGCCAATTGTTGATTTTAAGCAGGGAGTGAAACAAGTAGTTGAATGGTATCGATCGTAGAAATTAATCAGCTAGATTTATTAAGAAATGTCAGAAAATCCAGATTTATCATCACTGCCTAAGGTGGATAGAAAATATCTACCTAAACAGGATCTTGAGAGATCATCTCACAACTTAGATCCTATTCTTGAAAGAAAACCGTTGACTGAGCAAGTGGAAGAGATTTTAGATAGCTTAGAGCCCTGGTTTAAAGATCGGCTTAATAAAATACCTCAGGGTAAAGTTGAGTTTAGAGCCCTTCTGCAAGTGGCTTTGCTAGAAAATTCTGAATCAGACGTGCTGATGTTTTTATACGCCACCTTACAAACAGAGTTAAGTGCCATGAAAGCTTTGGATGAAAATAATTTATTACCGATTAAGGCCAGTCTACACCTAATAAAGGAAAAAGATATCTTTAAAGGCAGGCTTTCTTATCGTATTTATT
>Ga0334890_1000341_pt1 | contig 86845 bp, 62 predicted proteins | sample GraSluR1_MG_3_FD_207220 | JGI IMG/M metagenome (GOLD analysis project Ga0334890, IMG submission 207220) | Sludge microbial communities from methane-producing bioreactor in Wageningen University, Netherlands - Granular Sludge_31_08-R1 | ecosystem: Engineered > Bioreactor > Anaerobic >... | reverse complement strand
CGGCGTCAGCACGCAGGTGAACTGCACGATCGCCAAGCACAACGCGAACCAGCTCGAAGCGGTCCTGAAGCTGGCGGAGTCCGTGGACGCGACGGCCATGCACTACTTCCTGCTGGTTCCGGTGGGCTGCGGCGAGCAGATTGCCGAGGACCAGATGCTGGACGCGTCAGAAGTGGAGCGGCGACTGCTGGAGGTCTACGAGCTGGAGCAAGCAACGACGTTGCAGGTGAAGGCGACGTGCGCCCCGCACTACTACCGCATCATCCGCCAGGAGGCCAGGGCCCGGGGCACGCCGATGCCCCGGCATCAGGGGCATCCGCACGCGCATGCCGGCAGAGGTGATGCGGGCCACGCCCAATCCGCGATGGGTGCGATTACCAAGGGCTGTCTGGCGGGCACGGCCGTCTGCTTCGTCTCGCATGAAGGCGACGTGTTTCCCTGCGGCTACCTGCCCGTCTCCGCGGGGAACGTGACCCGCCAGAGCCTGGCGGACATCTGGGCAAACAGCGAGGTCTTTGCGAAGCTGCGCGATCCGAACCTGCTCGAGGGCCGGTGCGGCTTCTGCGAGTATCGCACCGTGTGCGGCGGTTGCCGCGCCCGTGCGTTCTATGAGCACGGTAACTACCTGGCGGAAGAGCCCTTCTGTGAGTTTATGCCGCGGCAAATGCCGGGCGACACCAAGCAGAAATGACCCCGCCGGGCTGATCCGGACACGCGTCGTCGTTCGACTCTGTCTGTTTGTCCCTCTTCCCATCGGTGTCGCGAATACGGTACACTGGGCAATTCCATGGATGCCGCCGGCCGGATGAAGTGGCAAGGACGGGCCTGCGCGGGGCGGGCTCGCGGCGCGAGCATCCGGGCAATCGAAGAAGGGAAAGGAAGCCATGAGACTGCAAGAGAATGCCCGGAGAATGTGTAATCGGAACGCCGCCGTGTCTGGCACGCTGTTCGTGGCGACCGTGCTGCTGGTGACGGCGTCGGGGCACGCCCAGGAAACGCTCTACTACGCGGACATCTTCTATCCCACCTTTTCACACGGGTATCTCCGCAAGGTCAACACCGACGGCACCGGCCTGCAAACCCTGGTGAACACCGGCGACGGCCTGCGCGGTGTGGCCGTCGATCGCGCCGCCGGCAAGATCTACTGGACGGACGTGAACGCCGATGCGATTTGGCGGTGCAACCTGAACGGCACCGGCGTGGAAGATCTCGTCACGGCGGGGCTGGAGTTCCCGATGGCGATCGACCTCAATCCGCTCAACCGCAAGCTCTACTGGGGTGACCAGGGCCTGAACCTGATCGGCTGCGCCAATCTGGACGGGTCGAACCCGGCAGTACTGTTGGACACCAGCTTCTCCAGCGGGCTGGCCGTCGACGCGGTCCACGGCAAGATCTACTGGAGCACGAGCATCACCGGCACCCAGGGCGAAATCCGGCGGGCAAACCTGGACGGCTCCGGCATCGAGACGGTCGTGACGGGGGCGGGCAAGCCCGCAACCATCGCCGTCGACGTCGCCGGCGGCAAGGTGTACTGGACCGACTATGTGCTGGACGTGGTTCGTCGGGCGAACCTCGACGGGACCGGCGTGGAGGACCTTTTCGTCGTGGGCGCAAACCTCAATCCGGGGGGCATCGCGCTCGACCTGCCGGGCGGCAAGGTCTATTGGGGGCAGGACGTTTCCCTCCCACCGTACGTCGGCAAGATCATGCGGATGAACCTGGACGGATCGGATCCCGAGGACGTGGCCGTCAATCTTGGGATGGTCACCGACCTGGTGCTGCCCGCGCCCGTGCTCGGCGATCTCGACAACGATAACAACGTGGACCTTACGGACTTCCTTCTCTTCGCCGACTGCATGACCGGCCCGAACATTCCGCCCGCTCCCGGTTGCAAGCCGGCGGACCTGGAACATGACAATGACGTGGATCTGGCCGACTTCCGCGTTCTCCAGGCCGCGTTCACAGGGTCGTAGGCCGGAAGACACCGGGTCGCACGCGATTGGCTGTCCATGGAACAGAGGTGTTGTTGCGCCGGCCGCGGATCGTCGCGTTTCTTGTGGAACGCGGCGCTACTCCTCCGATGGGCCTGACGCGGGGGTGGAGGGGCGGTCGTGGGCGCCTGGCACGTCGAGCGGCTCGCGGATGCGGTACTGCCCGTCGAACCACTTGTGCAGGTCGATCATTTTGCAGCGGTAGGAGCAGAACGGGCGGTAGGGTGCGTCCTCACGGCGTTGCACGGTCACGGACGATCCGCAGGTTGGACAGGTATACGTCGGCATGTGCAAGCGACCCGCGCCGGCGAAGGCGCCGGCGGCGCAGGATTCCCGGGCGGCGCTACGCGGCCTGGGTCCCCTTCTTGCCCTTCTTGGCGGGCTTGGGCTCCGCGGGTGTGGTCGCGCTTTCGGGCTTCTTACCCTCGGGCTTCGACGGCGACTGGGATTCCTTCTCCGCCTTGGCGGCCTTCCGATAGCTTTCGCTTCGGTAGTCCGTCTCGTAGAAACCCGTTCCGCGGAAGAGGACTCCCGCGCCCGACCCGATCAGCCGCTGAACCGGAGCGTCGCAGGTGCAGTTCTTGAGCTCCGCCCTGACGGTGCGCTTGGGTTTCTCTGTGATTTGTTGGAACAGCTCGAAGACGGCCCCACACCTTGTGCACTGGTATTCATACGTCGGCATCGAATCGGACTCCTGGTCGCCGCCGCGGCTACGACGGCTCCGTATCGTCACCGGTCGCCGGGCGGCCGGCAATGATGACCTGGGCGGGACGCACCACGCGCTCCCGCAGGCAGTAGCCCTTCTGCACCTCCTGAAGCACCGTGCCGGGCGCGTGCTCCGCAGTCGGCCGCTGCATCATCACGCTGTGGAAAACTGGGTCGAACGGCTTGCCCGCCGCCTCGATCGGCTCCACGTGGTTGTCCTTCAGAATCTTCAGCAGTTTCTCGTACACCAGGCGCACGCCTTCGACGAGGGCTTCGAAACCCGTCGTCTCGCCGGCGGCGCTCAGCGTTCGTTCGAAATCGTCCACCACCGGCAGCAAGGCCTTGACGAAGGCCTCGTTGGCAAACCGGATCGCCTCGGACTTCTCCACGGCCGTGCGGCGCATCAGGTTCTGCGTCTCCGCCCGCGCCCGAAGCAGCTTGTCCCGGGTCTCCTCCAGCTCCCGGCGCAGGGCCTGCAGCTCATCCGCCGACGCGGCAGCCCCTTCGCCTGCGGGGCCGGCTTCCCCTGTAGGACCGGCTCCACCTGTGGGACCAGCTTCCCCTGTGGGACCAGCTTCCCCTGTGGGACCGGCTTCCCCTGTGGGACCGGCTTTCCCTGTGGGACCGGCTTTCCAGCCGGTCGCCGCGGCGGGCTCTTCCCCGGAGGCCGGCGCCTCGCCCGGAGTCGACCCGGCGAATTGCCGGACCTCGTCGTCCGTGGCAATATGGATCTTGTGCTCCTTCTTCTTGCTCATGACGCTTCGTCGTGGTGTTCCGGGTGTCCGTTATCCGTTCTTCTTTTCCATTCCGCCCAGGTATTCCACCAGCCGCTCCAGGAACCCTTTGCTTTCCGGAAGCACGCCCTTGTCTTCCGTTTCCGCGAAGGAACGCAGCAGTTGCTCCTGCCGGCCGTCCAGCCGGGTCGGGATTTCGACCCGCACCTCCACGTACTGGTCGCCCGTGCGGCCGGTGCGCAGGTCGGGCAGTCCCTGCTCGGCCAGTCGGAAGACCTGCCCCGGCTGCGTGCCGCGAGGGACGGTCAGGGTGGCCGTTCCGCGAAGCGTGGGGACCTCCAGTTTTGCGCCCAGGGCCGCCTGGGTGAAGCTGATGGGCATGGAGAGCACGAGGTCGTTTCCGCGTCGCGTGAAGAATTCGTGCGGCCGCACGTGAATGTAGCAGTGCAGATCGCCGCGGGAGGCCCCGTTTTCGCCCGGCTCGCCCTCCCCGCGGACGCGGATGGCCTGTCCGTCCTGAATGCCGGCCGGGACCTTCACGTTGACGATTCGCTTCTTGGGGGCCAGGCCGTTGCCGCGGCAGCTCGGGCAGGGTTGGGAGTACACCTTGCCCTGTCCGCGGCACGTGGGGCACGTGGTGATGACCCTTCCCATGATCAGGCCGAATCCGCCGGACTGCTCCACCTGTCCGTATCCGCCGCAGGTTCGGCAATTCTGCCGCTGGGAGCCGGGCGCGGCGCCGCTGCCGCCGCACTCGTCGCAGTAATCCTGCCGGGTGAACTCGAGGGTCCGCTCCGTGCCGGTGGCGACCTCTTCCAGGGTGAGTTCCATCTCGGTCTGCAGGTCGGCCCCGCGGGCACGGCCGCGCCGGCCGCCGCCGAATCCGCCGAACAGGTCGCCGAACCCGAACATGGAGAGGATGTCCTCGAACCCCATGCCGCTGAAGTCGTGGACGCCCGCGCCGGACAGTCCGGCGTGGCCGAACTGGTCGTATCGTTGCCGTTTCTGCGGATCGCTGAGGACCTCGAACGCCTCGGCCGCCTCCTTGAACTTCTCCTCGGCCTTCGGGTCGTCGGGGTTCTTGTCCGGGTGGTACTTGATGAGCAGGCGGCGGTAGGCCTTCTTGATGTCGGCGGGGGAAGCCTCGCGGCCGACGCCAAGCACCTCGTAGTAGTCTCGCTGGGCCTTCGCCATCACCATTGCCTTCTGCCACCCGCTGTCGGATTCCAAGCGCGCGAAGGGCGGACTCGCCAGCCCGCCCTTCGCATGTTGTTCCCTTGGGCTGCTACCCGTTCTTATCGGATCGCGTTGGCGATCTCCTTCTTCTCATCCTTGAGGTCCGTGACCAGGACCTCGGTGGTGAGCATCAGGCCGGCGACGCTGGCCGCACTTTGCAGGGCCGTGCGGGCCACTTTGGCCGGGTCCACGATTCCCGCCTGGAACATGTCGACGAACTGGTCCCCGCGGGCGTCGTACCCGTAGGCGCTCGTCTTCTCGAGAATCTGCTCGACCACGACTTCCCCTTCGCCGCCGCGGTTGGCGACGATCTGGCGGGTGGGGCAGCGCAGGGCGTGCGCGACAATGTCCACGCCGACCTTCTCGTCGCCGCGGGCGTTCTGCCGGGCCTTGTTGACCGCTTCGATCGCCCGCAGGAAGACCACGCCGCCGCCGGGCACGATGCCCTCTTCGGCCGCGGCCTTGGTGGCGTGCAGGGCGTCGTCGACGAGGTCCTTGCGTTCCTTGACCTCGATCTCGGTGGCTCCGCCCACGCGAATGACGGCCACGCCGCCGGTGAGCTTGGCCAGCCGTTCCTGAAGCTTCTCCCGATCGTAGTCGCTGGTCGTCGTTTCGATCTGGTTGCGGATCTGGTCGATCCGGGCCTTGGTCTCGCTCTTCTTGCCCGCACCCTGGATCACGGTGGTGGTGTCCTTGCTGATGACCACCTTCTCGGCCCGGCCCAGGTCGCTGAGTTGCACGTTTTCGATCTTGATGCCCAGGTCCTCGCTGATCAGCTTCCCGCCGGTCAGCACCTGCAGGTCGCCCAGGATGGCCTTACGGCGATCGCCGAAGCCGGGGGCCTTCACCGCGGCGCACTTGAGCGTGCCGCGCAGCTTGTTGACCACCATGGCGGCCAGGGCTTCGCCGTCGACGTCCTCCGCGATGACCAGCAGGGTTTGCCCGGAACTGGCCACCGCCTCGAGCAACGGGATGAAGTCGCGCAGGCTGGATATCTTCTTCTCGTAGAGCAGAATCAGCGGCTTCTCCAGCACGCACTCCAGCGAGCCGGGGTCCGTCATGAAGTACGGAGAGACGAAGCCCTTGTCGAACTGCATCCCCTCGACCACTTCCTTCTCCATGCCCATGCTCTTGCCTTCCTCGATCTCCACCACGCCGTCCTTGCCCACCTCGGCGAGGGCGGCGGCGAGCAGCTTGCCCACCTCGCGGTCGCCGTTGGCGGCGATGGTAGCCACGTTCTCGAGGTCGGCGGTGCCGGTCTTCACCTTGCGAGACTGGGCCTCGATGCTCTTGACCGCGGCGGCCACGGCGGCGTCAATGCCGCGCTTGAGGGCCATGGGGTTGGCGCCGGCGGTGACGTTTCGGAGACCTTCCCGGTAGATGGCCTCGGCCAGAATGGTGGCGGTGGTGGTGCCGTCGCCCACCTTGTCGCTGGTTCGCTTGGCCACCTCGTTGATCATCTTGGCGCCCATATTCTCGAACGGGTCGGGCAGCTCGATTTCCTTGGCGACGCTGACCCCATCCTTGGTGATGCGGGGTGCGCCGAAGGACTTCTGCAGAATCACGTTTCGCCCGACCGGGCCGAGGGTCACCTTCACCGCCCCGGCGAGCTTGCCCAGCCCGTCCAGGATCTGCTGCCTGGCTTCGTGGCTGAACATCAGTTGCTTGGCCATTGACTTGCTCCTGTCGTCTCGATCCGTTCGGCGGACCGCTTGGCTGCGTTTGCCTTACTTGCCCACGACGGCGAGGATATCACTCTCGCGGAGAATCACGTACTTCTCGCCGCTGACTTCCACCTCGGTGCCCGAGTACTTGCCGTATACGATCTCGTCGCCTTCCTTGACGTCCATCGTGCCGCGCTTGCCGCTGTCCAGCAGCTTGCCCGGACCGGCGGTGACGACGGTGCCGCGCTGCGGCTTCTCCCGCGCGGTGTCGGGCAGCAGAATGCCGCCCGCGGTTCGCTCTTCGGCCTCGGTGGGATGCACCACGACGCGGTCGTCCAGGGGCCTGAGTTTCAGCTTCTTTGCGGTTGCGGTAGCCATTGTGGGATATCCTCCGTTGCTCGTTCCCTGCCAGGGTCCTGTATCTCTTGGATGGTTTGATTCCGTCCGTCTGCCTCCGCAGCGACCGGACCCCCACGGGGCCGGTGCGTCCGCGGCGTCAATCGTAGTCCATGTCGTCCATGCCGGGCTCGCCGGCGCCGCCGCCCTTGTCCTCGTCGCTCTTGGGCTTCTCCGTGATGATGCAGTCCGTGCTCAGGAGGATGCGGGCGACGCTGCTCGCGTTTTCCAGGGCGGCCCGAACGACCTTTGTCGGGTCAATCACACCGGCCTCCAGAAGGTCGCCGTATTCCATGGCTTCCGCGTTGAAGCCGAATGACGCCGACTTGCTGTCCGTCACCTTGTGGAAGACCACGCCCGGCGCCACACCCGCGTTTGCGGCGATCTGCTTCAGCGGGGCGGACAGGGCCCGACGGACCACGTCGATGCCCAGGTTCTCGTCGTCCCGGCCGGTCACCTTGTCCAGCGCCTTCATGCACCGGACCAGGGCGACGCCGCCGCCGACCACAATGCCCTCCTCAATGGCCGCCCGCGTGGCGTGCAGGGCGTCTTCCACGCGCGCCTTCTTCTCTTTCAGTTCGGCTTCGCTGGCCGCGCCCACGTTGATCTGGGCGATGCCGCCCGACAGCTTGGCCAGGCGCTCCTGCAGCTTCTCGCGATCGTAGTCGCTGGTGGTCGCGTCGATCTCGGCGCGAATCTGCTTGATCCGCCCCTGAATGGCGTCCGATTTGCCGGCCCCCTCCAGGACCGTCGTCTCGTCCTGCCGGACCCGGACCCGCTTGGCCTGGCCCAACTGGCTGATCGAGACGTTGTCCAGATTCACGCCCAGGTCCTTCATCAGGGCCTGCCCGCCCGTCAGAATGGCGATGTCCTCCAGCATGGCCTTGCGGCGGTCACCGTAGCCGGGGGCCTTCACCGCGCAGGCCTTCAACGTGCCCCGCATGTGGTTGACCACCAGGGTGGCCAGCGCCTCGCCCTCCACGTCCTCCGCGATGATCAGCAGCGGACGCTTGGCCTTGGCGATCGCCTCCAGCAGCGGCACCAGCTTCTGGGCGTTGCTGATCTTGTCTTCATGAATCAGGATGTACGGCTTCTCCAGGGCGCACTCCATTTCGTCCGGATTGGTGATGAAATGGGGGGACAGGTAGCCGCGGTCAAACTGCATCCCTTCGACCAGCTTGATCGTGGTCTCGGCCCCCTTGCCCTCCTCCACCGTGATGACGCCGTCCTTGCCGACCTTCTCGAAGCAGTCGGCCAGGATGTTGCCGATCGACATATCGTTGTTCGCCGAGATGGAGGCGACGTTTACGATGTCCGCCCGCCGCTCCACCTTTGTGGGACGCGAAATCTTCTTGAGCTCGTCGATGATCGCGTCCACCGCCTTGCGAATGCCGCGATTGACCGAGTTGGCGTCCGCACCCGCCGTGACCACCCGCAGCCCGTAGGCGTACATGGCCTCGGCCAGAACCGTGGCGGTCGTGGTGCCGTCGCCGGCGTTCTTGCTGGTCTTGCTGGCCGCTTCTTTGACGAGTTGGGCGCCTAAGTTCTCGTACTTGTCACGAAGGTCGATTTCCTCCGCCACGGTTACCCCGTCCTTGGTGACGGTCGGGGACCCCCAACCCTTGTCCAGGACGGCGTTTCGCCCCCGGGGCCCCAGGGTCGCCTTGACGGCGTCGGCCAGCTTGGTCACCCCCGCCAGCAACGCGCGGCGAGCATCCTCCTGATAGGCCAACTGCTTGACGGCCATAGTTGATCATCTCCTTCTGGTAATCCGCATTCCGACCGGACTGTCCCCTGTGCCTAGACCGGTTCCTCTTTCCCCCATGTGCAGCCTCGATGCCAGCGTTTTGGGGTTTTGGGGATTCGCCTAACCCATTGGCAGAACGAACGATAACTCCATGGTCGGCGGAGGGGGCAGGCACCGGGCCCCTGCCAGCTTGGCAGAACGGGGTCGGCCGCAGGGGCGTCCGTGCCAATTTGACAGGCCGCGCGGAGAGTTCAACGCTGACGACGGCAAACTCCCCGGATACCATGCGAGCCATGTTCGGATGGCTTCATCGATGGTTGGAGCGGCATCAGCACCCGGCCTCCCGCGTTCTTCACGCGATCGGCATCCCCCTGCTGCCGCTGGCCGGCGGCGTGGCGGTCTGGCAGCTCGTCGAGTGGCGCTGGGATTTGTGGTATCGCCCGGTGGTGCTGGTCGGGGTGAGCTACCTGCTCCAATGGGTCGGCCACCGGATCGAGGGGAACGATCTGGGAGAGGTCATCGTCATCAAGCGGCTGCTCGGCCGGCCGTATGTGGCGGTGTCGCGCCGCTACCGGCCGGCGACCGGTGCGGACCGGGGAGAGTGTGAGCGTCAGTAGGTGATCTCGACGCGGTTGCGTCCGCCCTTCTTGGCGTCGTAGAGGCGTTCGTCCGCGCGGGCCACCAACTCGGCGGCATCGACCAGCTCATGCTGGAAGTGGGTGTGAACCACACCGACGCTGACGGTCAGACGGGTTTGCTGGTTGGTGCAGGGGATTCCCAGGTCCATGACGCGCGTGCGGATCTGCTCGGCCAGATCGCGCACTTCGCGAGGTGTGACCTTGTCGACGATAACGGCGAACTCCTCCCCGCCGACGCGGGCGACCATCCGAGGGGCCTGGACAACCTGATTCAGCACGCCACCGACCCGTCGCAGGGCTTCATCGCCGGCGGGGTGGCCGAAGGTGTCGTTCAGCTCCTTGAAACGATCCAGATCGAGCATCATGAGGCCGACGGCGCCCCGCTCGCGTTCAGCCGACTCGATCGTGGTCTTCAGGTGATTGTCAAAGGCGGCCCGGTTCGCAACCCGGGTGAGCGGATCCATCGTGGCCCGTCGTTCCAGATCCTCCGCCCAGGTGGTCACCTCCTCCAGACGGGAGCGGGCCTGCGCATTTTCGCGCTCGGCGCTCAGCGAGAGCGCGGCCAGTTTGGCGACCGCCCGATCCCGCAATTGCTGGTATGTGACGGGCGTTCCGATGGAAACGGAGAACAGGTCGGCGATCTCCTTGAGCTGGCCGTCCAGGCGTTCCAGAATGCTATGCAACCGAGACTCCGGGATTTTGGTGAGCGCAGCGCAGCGCTGGATCACAGAATCCAGTTCGGTGGAGGAGGTGTCGCCGCAGAACACGTCCGCAAGCGTGCCCGCAGTGTATGTGGTCGTGGCCAGCATCCGGTCTTCCGCCGGCATGGCGTCCAGACCCTCGCCGTGGTGAGTCGCCACCGCCTGACAGATCTCCGCGGGCAGGTTCCATTTCTGGAGAAGCTCGCGGCCGACCGTGGCGTGGGTAATGCCGAACTTCTCCTGCTCGACGACCTGAACGGGAACGCGACGCGTCCGGCGGGCCTGCCAGACCGGGGCGTACTGTTCCGGAGCGGTGCGGGCGGCGGCCATGAGGCCGATGTCGCAGAGCAGGCCGCCCACCAGCGCCTCGTCGCGGCGGTTGATGTCCACCGCCTCGGCGACGAGCTTGGCCAGCACGGCCGTGGTCAGCGAACGCCGCCAGTACAATTGGAAGTCGAAGGCCGCCGCCTGGGGGTCGGTCAGGGACTCCACCAGCGAGAAGCTCAGGGCCAGCACGCGGACCGTTCGCAGCCCGAGCACGACCGTGGCGTGCTGGACCGATCCCACCGGGTTGGGCAGCCCGAAAAGCGACGAATTGACCATCTTGAGGACACGGGCCGCCAGGGCCGGGTCTTTTTCGATGGCATCGGCGATGTCAGCCGTCGAGGCGTCCGCCTGATCGGCAAGATCCAGCACGCGCAGGGCCACGGCAGGCAGCGACGGCAGATTGTCCGCAGTGAGAATCGTCTGGATCATCTCGGTGACCGATTTTGTCATCCGCCGACCCGCGTCGCTCGCCCGGGGAGACGGTGCCGTACGCGTAACCGGGAATTGGACGACCCGGCGGCAGCGAGACTCCACGGGAGGACGCGCCCCGGCTGTAGATCGGCCCGCCCCGCCAGCGGCTTGACTCCCGTGCCGACCTCGTCGGGTTTGGGCAGGCGGGCGCAGGGTCCGATACGCAGGATCGACATTGGGACAAAAATCTAAAGTCGCTCTGGCACCGGGTCGATGACTGACCATCGACCCTAATTGGCGCGTTGCGTTGAACTAACAAGGGAGAAAGCCTATGCCTATGAGAGGTTATCGAAGTCGGGGCTCGAGCTCGCGCCGCCGTAGCGGTTCGACCAAGGGCTACTACTCGAAGAACACGTCGAACAAGCCCACGTACCGGACCGTCAGCAGCAACTTCAAGAACAAGATCACGTCGTACCAGACGCTCTACCGCCAGACGCAGGGCAGCAAGAGCGGAGGCGCGACCCCGTCCAACCTGAACACCCTCGCCAAGTGGGTGGAAAAGGGGGCGGTGATCCAGACCGTCTCGAACTCGCAGTTGAAGCGCTGGTCCAAGACCAGCAAAACCTTCAACAGCCCCGCCAGCGCGAAGTACACGCTGACCAGGAAGTTTGGCAAGACGCCCATCAAGGCTGTGTGCCCGGGCAAGGGCAACAACTGGATTGTGGCCACGTCACAGACCTGGAAGGGAAAGACCTTCCGGTTCCCGCACTGATACCGGCGACTGCATCGCTGTGCGGTGCTGAACCATACCCCATCCAACGCAACGAGCCCAGAGGCGACCCTCAAACGACGGTCGCCTTCTTTATTGGCACATCTGCGGCATCCGTGGGGGGGGCTGGCTCGCCCCCGAGTACCGGTTTGGGTTTTGGGGGTGCAATTGTGTAGGATAGGGACGAAAGGAGCAGCCGGTCGGCGGACGAGCCTGCCGATCGGTTATCGCACCTTGAAAGCGAGAGCACAATCATGCGGCAATGGACTCGGTGGAGGAGGCTGGCGGCCGGGGTGGTCTGCCTGGGGATGCCGGCCTGGAGCGCGGGCGCGCCGGCGACGGCGGTGGACGTGCCGGAACCGACGGGTGAAACCGAACCGACCTCGGGCGAGGTGATTCTCCGGGGCGATTGGGGAGCCGGGCTCGGGGAATTCGGCAAGCGAGACGAAGCCTCCCGGCCGGGGCCGATGGATTTCGCCCTGGTTAACGGCACGCTGTACGTCCTCGACCCGGTGAACGCCCGGGTCCAAGTGTTCGACCTGGCCAGCGGGTCCGCTCGCGGCATCGAAATCAACACGCATACGGCCGACTTCCTGCACGTGGCACGCGATGGGACCGTAACCGTCCTCGACGCGTTTGTGCGGCGTGAGTTCCGTGTGTTCGAGGCGAACGGCGCATTGCGCTACCAGGCCAGGGTGCCGGACACGATTTCGCTGCCTTCCGCCGTCGCGGCGGACGGCCACCGGGTCTGGATCGAGGAGCGACACGACCGCGTGTTCGAACTGGATGCGAGCGGAGTTCGGTCCGGCCAGGCGGCGTCGGTGGTGCGAAACGTGCCCGGCCGGCCGATCGCGGGCAGCCGGTTTGTTCATGCCCGCAAGCTGGCGGATGGAGCGGTCCAGCTTCGCGTCGGGACGGAGGCGGACGAGCAGGGCCTTTATGCCCTGCGGTTCCCGGGCCGGGTGGCCGCCGTGACGGCGCTGGAGACGGACGGCGACGGCCGGACGTACGTGGCCGTTCGGCGAGCAGACCGTCTCGCCGAGGGGACCGTGGAGTCTGATCTGCTGGTGACCCGGCTGGGGTCGGACGGGCGGCCGGATGGCGTGCGGGTGCTGCCCGACGCGTACGTCACGGACCACTACCGGAAGATCTTTGTGACCGCATCGGGCGAACTGATCCAGATGCAGACCACGGAGGAGGGAGTGCAGTTCGTGCGCTGGACCTTCGCAGAGCTTGAGGGGGAAAGGAGCCGGCCATGAAACTGCACCGATTCATTCCGCCCGTACTCACGGCCACGGTAACGTTCACCGCAGCCTTCGCACAGATGCCGACGAAAACCCGGCAGGACATTCTGAACTACGGCGTGACCGCCATCGGATCGCCCTACGTCTGGGGTGGCGGGAACTGGGACCCGGACAACCGCGCGTTCGGCGGGGCGGATTGCTCGGGCTTCGTGAGCAAGTGCTGGTCCATCGACCGCTGGACGCCGTACCGCGTGGATCGGCACGGCCCGAGCACCTACAACTACATCCGGCCGGATTCGCGCTGGTCCGAGGTGGACCGCGCCGATCTGCTGTACGGAGACGCGATCTGCTATCGGTACAACAACGACCAGAGCGGGCACATCTACCTCTACCTGTCGGGCGACGGCTGGGGCGACCACGAGGTGTATGAGGCGCGGGGCACGGACTATGGCATCGTGCATCGCTGGCGCACCGTCTACAGCGCGGCGGAAGTCACCAAGGGGCTGCGCCGCGTACCCCTTCTGGAGAACGTGGGCGTCACCGAGCACATCGTGGAGACGGACGACGGGGCACCGGCATACGTCGACACCGGCATGACCGGCAGCTCGCAGTATGACAGCTACGCTTTGGGTTGCACAGAGGGTGACTGCCGCTATCGTTGGGTGACGACGGACCGGACGCAGACGTGTACGTATCGACCGGACCTGCCCGAGGCCGGCTGGTATCGCGTCTACGTCACCTGCAACGAAAGCAGCCCGAACGTGCATGACGTCGGCGTGACGGTGAACCACGCACACGGGTCCGTGCGGTTCCTCTGGGACCAGGCGGACCCCGCCGGGCTGAACCAATGGGTGCCGGTGGGTGATCAGAGCTTCTACTTCGCCGCCGGCACGGCGGGCACCGTGGTGTGGGACAACACGCAGGCGTGGCCGACGGACGGGAACCACGTCTTCCGCGGCGACGCCACGAAGTTCGTGCTGGACAACCGGGTGGAGGTGGACGGCGTGGGCGGTTCACCGGGGCGGTTTGCCACCCTCCGCGACGCCCTTGCCTGGCTCAAGACCCACGAATCGGAAGAGCCGAACATCATCAACGTCACCTGCGACACCCTGGTGGAAACCGGCGTCATCGTGGTGGACGCCTGGGACGACGTGACCCTCAACGGCGACGCGGACGGCAACGGCGTGCCGGTGACCGTCGTGGTGTCGCCCGGCGTTCCGGCGGACTTCTCTTCGAGCTGCGGCCTGTACCTGGACATCCCCATTCAGCACCACTACACGCTGCGAGATCTGGTCCTGGTGCCCGCGTTCGTGGCGGCGGGACACAACACCGGCGCGTACGGGCTGGTGATCGACGAGCAGAACCCCACGGCTCAGGCCGGCGCCTGGACGCTGACGCTGGAGAATGTCACGGTGGCCGGCAGCCTGCCCGGCCACGTCGCCACCGTCGCGGGCCTGAACCAGCGGGCGGCGGCCACGATGTTCGGCAGCACTCAGGCCAATTCCGGCGCGGCCGTACTGCAGCGGTCGTCCGCGTCGCCGGGTGACGCCAGCGGCCGGCAGACGGTGACCGCAACCCACCTAACCATCACGCACAGCGCATCGCGGGGCCTGGCCGTCGAGTCGGCCTACACGGACTGGCTCATCGACGGCGGGCTGGTTGTGACGTATTGCGGACAGGAGGGCATCAAGACGTACAACGCCGACAGCAGCACGCTGACGGTGCGGCGATCGGGCGGCGCCGCGGCGAACCGCATCGGCGAGAACCTCGGCCGGGCCCTGGTGAACCTGGGCGGCGGCAGCGTGGTGCTCGGATCCTGCGTGCTGGACGGCAACCACGGTGCCGACGGCGGCGCGGTGTACAGCGCCAGTGCAACGACCGAACTGCGCGATTGCTGGATCGTGAACAACACGGCCACCGGGTCCGGCGGCGGCGTGTACGCCGGCGGCGGGACGCTGACGCTCGGTGAATGCACGGTTGCGAACAATTCGGCCGGCACGACAGGCGGCGTACATGTGTCGGGCGTCATGGCGAACATTACGAACTCCATCGTGTGGGGCAACAGCGGCGCGCAGATCAGCGGCGGCGTCAACGTCACGTTCTCCACGGTGGAAGGCGGCTACGCCGGCGAGGGGAACTTCTCGCTCGATCCCGTCTTTGTGAACGCGGCGGCGGGTGACTTCCATCTGCCGAGGTGGTCGCCGTGCATCAACGCGGGGAATCCCGCGTTCGTCGCCGCGGCGGGCCGGACCGACATCGACGGCGAGCCCCGCGTCCAGGCCGGCTTTGTGGACGTGGGCGCGGACGAGCAGTTCTTCTGGGCGGGCGACGCCGACGGGGACGGCGACGTGGAGCTTGACGACTACGCGTCGTTCGCCGCCTGCATGGCCGGTCCGGAGGCTTCGCCCCCCGCGCCGGGCTTCGACTGCCTGGTCGTCTTCGACTATGACGACGACGGCGACGTGGACCTGGCCGACTTCCGCTGGTTCCGGCTGCGCGAGGCCGGCGACCCGGTCACGCCGGTGCCGGACCTGGTGGTGGAGTCCCGTGACGCGACGGGCGCCGTGACTCCGCCGCCGGCCTACGCAGAGGACGGGGCATGGGCCAACAGCACCATCAAGAGCACCGTCCCCGGCCTGACGGGCACGGGCAGCCGCTTCATCACGTATGACCTGCCGAACGCCGGCACGGACAACGCGACGTTTGTGCCATATGTCGTCACTCCCGGCGTCTACGAGGTGTTCGTGACCTGGGACATCGGCGCGAACTGCTACGACGCGCAGTACACCATTCGGCACGCAGAGGGGCAGGCCGTTCTGCTGGTAGACCAGATCCCCGACGGCTTGGAGGGCGCGAACGCGAACACCTGGGTCTCGCTGGGGCAGTACCGGTTTGCGGCCGGGCAGGACGCCGCCACGGGCTCGGTGAACGTCTCCGAAGCGACGGTCAGCGGCAAGCCGCACAGCGGCTGGAACCAGCGCGTGTACGCGGACGCGGCCAAGTGGGTGTTCGTGGCGCCGTAGGGACGAACGTGCGAGCGGCCTCGGACAGGCCCAAACGTCTGGCCGGGGCGCAGGCCCGATGAGCATCGGGACGAAACCCGTGGACCCGCCTCACGAACTCCTCCGCCCTGACCGGGCCGAGGAAGTCCGTGTCGCAACCGTCCACGGCCAACCCTCCTCCGACGACCGCAATCGTGCGTTCGCTCCGGCCAGCGCCCATCCGCAGTCCCCCGCCGCGCCGGCCAGACACGTCGGGCTTCGGCCCTCTCCTTCTGCATCTCTCCTGTTTCTTCGTTCTTGCGTTTCCTGCTCCCCTCATGATTGCTTTCTTTCGCTCGCCTCTTACGTTGCCTTGCTCAACCCCCCGCCATGTTCTCGCCACAGGGTATGATGTTCGCGGGAATGCCCACCCCCCAAAGACCGGCTCGAAAGCCGGTCCCACAAAAGGCAGCCGGTCCCACATTCGTAGGGTCCGCCGTGCGGACCAGGAGAGGCAGGAGGCTCAGACCGGCTGGAAAGCCGGTCCCACAAAAGGCGGCCGGTCCCAGAGGAGAGCCCGGGGGCCGCAGAGAGGGCGAGCCAGGCGCCACGGACCGTGCGTTTTCCGCGCGGACGCGGTACCCTTGGCGCCGGGGCCGGAGGAGGTGCGGGGCTTGGCGGAGGCACTTGAGACACCGGCGGCGCGGCGGGCGGAGCGCATCGTCTCCATCGACCTGTTCCGCGGACTGACCATCCTGGCCATGATCTTCGTAAACCACCTGAGCCCGCTGCAAGACATCCCGGCCTGGATGAAGCACGTGCCGCCGGACCAGGACGGCATGACCTTCGTCGACGTCGTCTTTCCGGCCTTCCTCTTCATCGTGGGCATGGCCATTCCGCTGGCCATCGGCAGACGGCTGGAGCGCGGCGAGTCGCGGCTGCGCATGGCCTGGCACGTGCTGATGCGAACGCTCTCGCTGCTGGTCATCGGGGTGTTCATGGTGAACATCCGCAGCCTCGATCCGGACGCGACGGGCATGAGCCGGGACGCGTGGGTGCTGCTGATGTTCGGCTCGGTGATCCTGATATGGAACCAGTACCCGCGCACGGCGGGCCGGCGATACCTGTTCATCGTGCTGCGTGTCCTGGGCGTCGCGGGGCTCATCTGGATGGCGACCATCTACCGCGGGCACTGGGGCGAGGCAGTGACTCGAATGCAGACCGCGTGGTGGGGCATCCTGGGGCTTATCGGCTGGGCGTACCTGGCGTCGACGCTGACGTACGCCGTGTTTCATCGGCGGCCGGCCGCCCTGGTGGGCATGCTCGCGCTGTTCATCGCGTTGTACATCGGCGATGCGGCGGGGCGGTTTGATTTTCCTGTGGCCAGGCAGGTGAAGGAGTGGGTCTGGCTGGGCGGGCACATCGGAGGGCATTCGGCCATCACGGTGGCGGGCATCCTGGTGACGATGATTCTTCTGGACGCCCGGCCCGGTCAGACGCCGGCCCGAAGAATACTCGCGATTCTGCTCTTCGCGGCAGGGCTTTTTGCGGCCGGCTATCTGCTTCGCCCGCTGCACGGTATCTCCAAGAACATGGCCACGCCGACGTGGTGTTTGTACAGCTCGGCCATCTGCTGCGTGGCGTACGTGATTCTGTACTGGCTGGTAGACGTTGTGCAGTGCGTGCCGCTTGCCCGGCCACTCGCACAATTCGGCGCAAACCCGCTGCTGGCCTACATTCTGCCGGATATCTTCTGGGCCGCGCTGGGTCTGCTCGGCGTCACGTTCTTCAGCGAGCACTGGAATGCCGGCGGCGAGGCCATTGCCCGGGCGGCCGTGTTCGCGGTGTTGATGGTGGCGTTGTCCGTATGGCTGTGGCGGCTGCACGTGCGCTTGCACGTGTAGGGCGACGCGATCGCATCAAGGAAGATTAACTCGTTCCAACCCAGGAAGCCCACTGCTATGCCCGGATCTGTCCGGCTCCTTCCAGATGCGGCTTGTCGTTTCACGGCAGATACGAATGGGCAGGGCCCTCGCCCTGGGATGCGGCCGCCAAACCGCAAGCGACAGAACATCCCGATGCCCCGGGGGCGCACGTTACGGGCTTGCCGTTTCGCGGCACATACGAATGGCCGGGGCCCTCGCCCTGGGATGCGGCCGCCAAACCGCAAGCGACAGAACATCCCGATGCCCCGGGGGCGCACGTTACGGGCTTGCCGTTTCGCGGCACATACGAATGGCCGGGGCCCTCGCCCTGCGATGCGGCCGCCAAACCGCAAGCGGCGGAATAGCCTTACCTGCAGAGCGACTCCACGTGATCCGCCACGCAACGCCCAAGCACCACGAGGTTATACCCGCCTTCCAGCACGCTGAGGAGGCGGCCGCCGGCCCATTGGTCGGCGTACGCCAGCGCCGTCTGGTTCATCCAGCGGAACGACTCGTCCTCCAGGCAAATCGGGGCCAGCGGGTCCAGGCGATGGGCATCGTACCCGGCCGAGACCAACACGGACTGCGGCCGGTACGCCTCAACCGCCGACGTCACCTGTTCGTCAAAGGCCCGCCGGTACTCTGCGTCGCCGGCGCCGGGCAGCATGGGGATGTTGAGTGTGAACCCTTTCCCCTCCCCCGTGCCGGCCTCCGTCTCCCAGCCGGTGCCCGGGTACACGCAGCTCGGGTGCCCGTGCAGGCTGACGTACAACACGTCCGGCCGCGACTCGAACATCGCCTGCGTTGCATTCCCGTGGTGCACGTCCCAGTCCAGGATCAGCACGCGCTGCAGGCCGTGCACGCCGATCAAGCGCTCGGCCGCCAGCGCGACGTTGTTGAACAGGCAGAAGCCCATGGATTTCTCGGGCAGGGCATGGTGCCCGGGTGGCCGGACGGCGCAGAACGCGTTTTGCACGGTTCCCGCCACGATGGCGTCTGCAGCCTCCAGGACGGCCCCGGCCGCCTGGAGGGCGACGTTGTAGCTGTCCGGACAGATGCCGCTGTCCATGCAGTCGATGAACGGCCAGCCGGTGCGGCAGGTATGCTCCAGGCGATCGAGGTACTGCTGCCGGTGCAGGGCGAGAATCTCATCGCGGGTCGCGGGCCGCAGGGGCAGCGGCGTGCAACGGTCGGTGAGGCCGCGTTCGCGAAGTGCCTGCTCGATGGCGATCAGCCGGTCCGGCCGTTCCGGATGCGCCGACCCTGGATCGTGCCGTTGAAAGAGGGGATCGAGTACCAGTCCGGTTCGCTTGGCCATCATCCAGGAGTGTACAGCGCGGGGCGGGGAAGGGTAGTGAGGGATCTGCGACAGAGATCAGAGTATTGGGGGCAAAATGGCCGGCTTCAGCCGGCCGGCCAGTGCCCCCGGCTTCGAGCCGGGGGAAGGCGTTTCTCTGCTCACACTCCCAGGGATTTCAGTTGGCGGAGGCGGCGGCAGCCGTCTTCGAGCTCGGGCATCGACTTGGCGAAGCAGATGCGGAGCACGCGGGCGCCGTCGGACGGGTTTGCGTAGAACGGCGGCGCGGGCACAACGGCCACGCCGACTTTGTGCAGAATCGTCTCCGCGGCACCGACGGCCGAAGCGAAGCGGCCCTCGGGGAACTCGGCCAGGATGTAGAACGCGCCGTCGGCGCGGAACGGAGTGAAACCGATGTCCGCCAATGTCTCCGCCAGCAGGTCGCGGCGCCGCCGGTAGTCGAGGGCCATGTCGCGGTAGTACGCATCCGGAAGCGACAACCCGGCCAGAACGCCGTGCTGCATTGGCGCGGGCGCACAGATGTTCAGGATGTCGTTGACGATCCCGACCTTCTGCATCACCGCGGCCGGGCCCACCGCCCAGCCGACTCGCCAGCCGGTTACGGCGTACGTTTTTGACGGCCCGCTGACCGTAATCGTCCTTCCAGCGGCGCCCGGCAGGCGGGCGATACTCACGTGCGGCACGCCAAAGGTGATGTACTCGTAGATTTCGTCCGTGAGGATCCAGGTGTTGTGTCGTTCTGCCAGGGCCGCGATCTCGCGCAACTCGCTTTCCGAAAACACTTTGCCGGACGGGTTGCACGGCGTATTGATGAGTATCATCCGCGTGCGGTCAGTGACGGTGGCAGCCAGTTCGCTCGAGTCGTAGCGCCAGTCGGGCGGGCGTGTGTTCACGTATCGCACATCCACGCCGATCAGCCCGAGGGTTTCCGCGTAATAGTGGTAGCCTGGTGAAAACGTGATGACCTCGTCGCCCGGGTTGAGTGTGGCCATCATGACACAGACGAAAGCGCCTGCGGAGCCGCAGGTTACGACGATGTCCGTTTCCGGGTCGACGGAGAAGCCGTTGAATCGCTCGTACTTTTCGGCGATTGCCCGTCGCAGGTAGGCCAGGCCGCGCAAGTCGGTGTAGATAGCGTGGTTGGCGTCGATCGCGGCTTTGGCGGCGTGCTTGACCGCCTCCGGGGCCGGCTGATCGCAGACGCCCTGGGAGAGATTGACGCCGCCCATTTCCTGGACGAGCGCGGAATAGCGTCGCAGATCGGACGGCTTGAGCGGTTGCACGCGCTGGGCCAACTGAGGCACGTTCACTTCAGTCATCCTCAAATGTTTAGCCGAGTGTGGGTTAGACGCCCGTTGGATCGCCGCCCGATGCCCGTTGGCCGGGCTGGGGCGGGTTCACTGTATCGAAGAGATTCCGTTCGGTCAAAGGGGCGTGAGGTTGTCGAGCGCTCTGTCAATCCCGGCAACGATGCGCAAGCCTATGCGTCATACGGAGGTAAGACGCAGTTGTGCATGTTGCAGCGGTGATTCAGGGGTGCATGGTGAAGACTGAATGGGAAGCTGGGCGGTTCAGGGCTGGGAAGAATTTTCATTTCTTGCACACGTCGTGGATCGATTGTGGACAGGAATGATAGGTCAAGTGTGACCGCATGTTAGCATCTGAATAAGTGAAGGCAAACCGAGTGTTGTATTGTGATTAAGGCTGCGCGAAGAAATTCTTTTTGCCCGCGTGCAATTGGTGGTGTATCTTCAAGTCGTGGCAAGAAGGCTGCTTCGGCCAAGCGCCACAATCAAGTCCCAGGTGGCTCCGGCAGAGCCGAAACGGGCGGCCCAAGGAGCGGGACAGTCGGCGGGTGACCGTCGGCGATCCGCAAGGTGAACGCATAGCCCGGGTTGCGGTCGGCTCGAATATCTGGGATTTCGATGGCGCAGGAACCTCAGGAGGGTTGTTCGGTCCTGTCCGGCTTGCCGGGTTGCAGGATCGGGCCAAGCCGACGCCGATTGACACTCCGAGACGCCGTGTTGCGGCGGTAAGCGCTATCGCCGCAGCAGGAAGCGTGAGGGAGGAGGGCCCGTGGAAGCGGGTCCAAGGCGGTGGTGGGAAAACCCTGGAGAGGAGTAAGCCCAGGGGAGCATCCGGCTCGGTGACGCGTTAACTCGTTGTGCCGGGCAAGGGACTTCCGGAAGGGTCAAAGCCTGGAAGCCGCGGTCGGCCGGTCCGGTCCGTAGTCGCTTCGGCGGGTGCGGGCGCAGCGGTCGGAGAAACGGCATGCAGGTTCACCGGCAAGGCGTAATGGCCTTGGGTACCTTCCGGGAGGGGAAGGCTCCGAAGGGTGTGACAAATCCCAGGAGCGCTGTCGGCATGAAACAAGGCCGGCCAGGGCCCGGGGGGCGGAAACCGTCAGGAGGGTAGCCAAACCCTGAAGACGGAACGAAGCGGGTGAGGCAAGCCCGCGAAAGTGGATCCCCGGGTCTGAGATGTGCTGAAGGGAACCGAAGCTCAGGAGAGGTGCCGGGCCGGGCCGTTTCGGCGGTTCGGTGCGGCCAGGTTCGACCGGGTAAGACTCTGGAGGAACGCGGAACCCGACGAGAGGCATTACCGGGATTGTGCGAGCGTTCCCGGCAAAGGCCTGCTGCGAAAAACCACAAGGCCGGGATGAAGGTTTCAACGGCGAAGTGGGACGACTCAACCGATTCGGTCGTACGCAGCAGGTATCGCACTCTGGACGGGCGGCGAATTCCAGGAGAGGACGTTCCGGCGGCGGTAACGAAGCCGGATCAAGCGGTCGGACGGGTGACCTCTGAAGAGCGTGTGGCCGCGCCTTCTTGCCCGCTTTTTTTATGCGCCCACCGCAGCGCCGGTTCACTCCCAATGCCAATTACGGCCGTTTCATTCACGCATCTGTCCGTTTCTTTGCCTTTCCTGGTTGGATCCTGGTGCGGCTGGGCACACCCCGGCGGCGTGGCGCGGATCGTGGTGCTTCAAGGCGCCCCCACGCCCGGGCCGCCCCCGGGGTTGCCCGGGGGTGGTCCATTGGCGAAAATGGCCCGTTGCGGCGTGGGCCGCGTGGGAAAATCAGGCTTTCCGGACGCCCGACCCGGGCGTGGAAGGGACGGTATCGAATGAACCGGTTCTGGCTGACGGCAGGGTGCGCAGGGGTGGTCGCGATGGGGGCGCTGGCGGCGCCGGCCCGGGCGGCTGAGGCGCCGTCGAAGGTGGCGGTAATCAACCTGTCGAGGGTTTTCGACCAGTACCGGCTCACCAAGGACCTGGAAGACCTTTTCGAGGCCAAACGGCAGCAGATGGCGGCGGAGGCCAAGCAGAAGACCGACGAGATCACCGTGAAGCGCCAGGAACTGGCCCGCTTCAAACCGGATTCGGACGACTACAAGACCCGGCGGACCCAGGTGGACGAGATGGAGGTCCAGTTTGAAGTCTGGGCGGCGACGAAGGAGCGGCAGATCCGGGACGAGCACAAGGCCTGGCTGCTGCGCATCTATCGAAACGTACACAAGGCCGTGGCGGAGCTGTCCGCCGAGAAGGGAATCGACCTGGTCCTGACGTATGACAACGTCACGGACGAAGCCCCGGATTCCAAAACGCTCCGTCAGCAGCTTCTGCTGGAAAAGGTGTTCTTCTTCGCGAAGGAGCTCGACCTGACGCAGGAAGCCATCGAGCGATTGAACAAGGACTACACCACGCCGGAGAACGCCGCCCGCACGCCCGTCGAGCCGAACGGGGCGACGCACGCGGCCGCGGCCCCGGCCGCCGCGAGTTCGTCATGACGGGTTTCTGCACACTTGCGGAACTGGCCGAGCAGCTTGGTCTGGAGCTGCGCGGCGACGGTTCCGTGCGCGTTCGCGGCGTGAACACGCTTTCCGCCGCGGGGGCCGAGGAGATTACCTGGGTGAGCGACGCCCGGTACGCGGCGCGGCTGGGCAGTAGCCGGGCGGGGGCCGTGGTGGCGCCGTGTGAGTTCGGCGAGACCCCGATGCCCTCGCTGCGTACGGATTCGGTGGAGCGGACGGTGGCCCAGTTGCTGGGCCGGTTTGCCCCGCCGGTGCCGGGTCCGGCCGCGGGGGTTCACCCGACGGCGGTGGTGGCCGGTTCGGCCGTGCTGGGGGCGGAGGCGGGGATCGGCCCGTACGTGGTGATCGGGGAGCGAGCGGTGATCGGCGAGCGCACGGTTCTGCACGCGGGCGTTCATGTGGGCGACGACTGCCGGATCGGCTCCGATTGCCGGATCTGGGACCACGTGGTCATTCGCGAGCGGTGTGAGGTGGGCGACCGGGTGATTCTGCATCCGCATGTGGTGATCGGCAGCGACGGGTTTGGCTACTACTTCGCCGAGGGCCGGCACAACAAGATTCCGCACGGCGGGCGGGTGTTGGTGGGGGACGACGTGGAGATCGGGGCCGGCTCCACGCTGGACCGGTCCAAGGTGGGGGAGACGGCGGTGGGCCCGGGCACGAAGATTGATAACCTGGTCCAGATCGGCCATAATGTGCGGATCGGGGCCCATTGCATCCTCATCGCCCATTGTGGAATCGGCGGCAGCGCAGTGCTGGGCAACGGCGTGATCCTGGGCGGCCGGGTGGGCATCCGGGATAATATTACCTTGGGCGATGGGGTTGTGGTCGCCGCGTGCAGTTGTGTCGGCCGCGACATCCCTCCGGGCCAGGCGGTGGGAGGGATTCCTGCCTACGATCACCAGGTCTACAAGCGGGTGCTGGCATTGACGCCGAAACTTCCGGATATTGTGCATCAGGTGAAGGACCTGGCCAAACGGGTGGACAGTCTTGAAGCCGCAGCAGACCATCCATAAGCCCGTCGAGATGCAGGGACGGGGCCTGTTCACGGGAGAGCCGGCGACGCTGCGTTTCTTCCCGGCCGAGCCCAACACGGGGTTGCGTTTTGTCCGCGTGGACCAGCCGCAGCCGGTGTCTGTGGAGGCGCGGGTGGAGAATGTCTCGAAGCGGGCCCGCCGGACGTCGCTGCGCAACGGCACGGTGGCCATTGAGACCGTGGAGCATTGTCTCAGCGCGTGTGCCGGGCTGGGCATCGACAACCTGCGGATCGAGCTGGCCGGCAACGAGCTGCCGTCACTGGACGGCAGTTGCATGGCGTATGTGCAGTCGCTCCAGAAGGCCGGCATTGTGGCCCAGGACCGGCCGCGCGAGCCGTTCGTGATTCGTGACACGGTGCGGGTGGTGGACGGAGACTCGGAGCTCGTGGCCCTGCCTCCGCTTCGTCCGGACGCGGAGAGCCTGGAGATCATCTACGATCTGGATTACGGGCAGGCCTCGGCGATCGGGCGGCAGATTCACTCGGTGACGATCACGCCGGAGACGTTCGTGCAGGAGATCGCCCCGGCCCGCACGTTTGTGCTCAAGCAGGAGGCGGACCAGTTGCTGGCGATGGGGCTGGGCACGCACCTGACCTATGACGACATTCTGGTCTTCGGCCCGGACGGAGTGATCCAGAACGAGCTGCGTTATCCCAACGAGTGCGTACGGCACAAGATTCTCGACCTGCTGGGCGACCTGATGCTGTCCGGACGGTTTCTGGTCGGCCGCGTTTTCGCCCGCAAGTCGGGTCACTCGCTGAACCAGGAGCTGGCCCGCCGGCTGGCCGAGCAGGCGCACGACCAGCGGCTGCGTGACCTGCTGATCACGCCGCCGGCCTACGACATCCGGGCGGTGCAGCGGGTGCTGCCGCACCGCTATCCGTTCCTGATGGTGGACCGCATTCTGGAGATCGACGGCACGCGGCGGGCGGTGGGCATCAAGAACGTGACGGCCAACGAGGAGTTTTTCCAGGGGCACTATCCGGGGCAGCCCATCATGCCGGGTGTGCTCATCATCGAGGCGATGGCGCAGATGGGGGGCATCCTGCTGTCGCAGGCGCTGGAGCACAAGGGGATGGTGGCGATCCTGCTGAGCCTGGACAAGGTGAAGTTCCGGCGGCCGGTGGCGCCGGGTGATCAGTTGGTTCTGACCGCCCGGGCCGTTCACGTGGCGGCCCGGCGGGGGCACGTGCGCTGCACGGCCCACGTGGCGCGGGAGCTGGTCTGCGAAGCGGACATCCGCTTCGCCCTGACGGATGCAGAGCCGGGGTCGACCCGGACCGGGAGTGACGCGTAATCGTGGAAGAGATTCTGACGGACGGGACAACCGAGATTCATCCGACCGCGGTCCTTGAGGACGGTGCGGACATCGGGCGCGGCGTGCGGATCGGCCCGTACTGCGTGATTGGGGCGAACGTAGTGCTGGGCGACGGGTGCCGGCTGCACAACCACGTGACGATCACCGGCCGGACCACCGTCGGGCGGGACTGTGTGTTCTATCCCAGCGCCGTGATCGGGTCCGCTCCCCAGGACCTGAAGTACCGAGGCGGCCCGACCCGGCTGACCATCGGCGATCGCAACGTCTTTCGGGAACAGGTCACGGTGCATCCGGGGACGGAGCACGGGGGGGCGCACACCCGCATCGGCAACGACAATCTGTTCCTGGTGGGGGTGCATGTCGCGCATGATTGTCTGGTGGGCAACCGGTGCGTGCTGGCGAATTACGTGCAGTTGGGCGGGCACGTCATTCTGGAAGACTGCGTGACGTTCGGCGGGCATTGCGGGGTCCACCATTTCGTCACGGTGGGCAAGCACGCGATGGTGGGCGGGCTGTCACCCATCACGCAGGACGTTCCGCCCTTCATGATTGTGGTGGGGGCCCGTGGTTCGAGCCCGCGCGTGCGGTACATCAACCGCGTGGGTCTGCAGCGCTGCGGCTTCAGCGAAGAGCAGATCCAGGCCGTCAAGGTCGCCCAGATGAAGCTGTTTTCGCTCTCCGCCCGTCGTTCCGGGCGACCCATTCTGCAGACCATCGCCGAGATGAAAGGCAACGGGCCGCTGGACCCGAACGTGGAGTACCTGCTCGATTTCCTCATCCGTTCGTTCGAACACGGACGGAACGGACGATACCTGGAATCGTTACGCCGGGTCTGAGGGGATCCGGGCGTCCTTCCCCAACCGCCTCGAGACACCCGTGGGACCGCAGAGTGCGTTCCGGGAGAAAACCAGACCATGACGCAACTATTACGAGCGGCCGTGATCGGCGCAGGACGCATGGGGCGCCATCACGCCCGGCTCTATCACCAGATGCCGGACACACAGCTTGTGGCGGTGGTGGACACGGACGCGACCAAGGCCGGCGCCCTGGCCGCGGAGTACGGCTGCCCGGCCGCAGCGCAGGTGGAAGAGGTGCTCGACCGGATCGACATTGCGACGGTCGCGGTGCCCACGGTGTTTCACGAGGAAGTCGCGCTGCCGCTGATCGACCGGGGCATTCCGCTGCTCATCGAAAAGCCCATGGCGCCGGACAGCGCGACCGCCCGGCGGATGTGCGAGCGGGCGGAAGCGCGGGGCGCGGTGATCCAAATCGGCCATTCCGAGCGGTTCAACCCGGTGGTGGTGGCCATGCAACGGATGGAGGTGCGGCCGCGCTTCATCGAGACGCACCGAATCAGCCCGTTCACGTTCCGCAGCGCGGACATCGGCGTCATCTTCGACATGATGATCCACGACATCGACATCATTCTGCACCTGGTGAAGGAGCGGACGTACACGGTGGACGCGGTGGGCGTGGCGGTTTTGGGCCCGCACGAAGACATCGCCAACGCGCGGGTGACCTTTGCCAGCGGAGCGACGGCGAACCTCACCGCCTCGCGCCTGGCCCTCAAGACGGAGCGGAAAATCCGCGTGTTCAGCCCGGATGCGTACCTGTCCGTCGATTACGGCAAAAAGACCGGCATCGCCGTCAAGAAGGACGCCAACCTGGACCTGCTGCGCATGGCCCGGGAGAAGAACTTCAAGGACCTCTCCGAGATGCAGCACGTCGATTTCGGCTCGCTGGTCAACGTGGAGCCGCTGGTGATCGACGACGTGGAGCCGCTGCGGGCGGAGATCACGGCGTTCCTGAAGTCCGTGCGTGAGGGAACGCCGCCGCCCGTTTCCGCCACCGACGGCCTGGCCGCCGTGGAGCTGGCGGAGGCGATCGTGGCCTCCGTGCGGGCGCACGGATGGAAGGCGGAATGAGCGACGGCGCGCGGGCGGGCGGAAGGGCCCGACCCGTCCGAACCGAACCGCCCCGGCTGGACAGCCCCTGTCCCCCGCTGCACACTAGCGCCGGCATGGACATGATCCTGGCGGAAAACCTGGTGAAGGTGTTCCCCTCGCCCGACGGGTCCGACAAGCGGGCGGTGGACGGCCTGAGTTTCCGGGTGGGGCCGGGCGAAATGTACGGCCTCCTGGGCCCCAACGGGGCGGGCAAGACCACAACGCTGCGGATGCTCAGCGGACTGATGGCCCCGAGCGAAGGCCGGGCGGTGCTGGCCGGCTGTGACGTGGCGGCGGACGCTCGCCGCGTCAAGCGGAACATCGGGTTCCTGACCGCCCACACCGGCCTGTACCAGCGTCTCTCGCCGCGCGAGCTGCTGACGTTTTTCGCCGAACTGCACGGGCTGACGGCCGGCGATGCCCGTCAACGCGTGCGGCACCTGGTGGAATGGCTCCAGATGGACGATTTCGCCGAGCTGCGGTGCGGCGGGCTGTCCACCGGCCAGCGGCAGCGGACGAACATCGCTCGGGCCCTGGTGGCCGACCCGCCCATCCTGATTCTGGACGAACCCACGCTGGGCCTGGACGTGCTGAGCAACCGGGTCATTCTCGATTTCATCGTCCGCGAGCGCGACGTGGGCAAGACAGTGCTGCTCTCCACGCATTACCTGCACGAGGCGGAGGTGATGTGTGACCGCGTGGGCCTGCTGCACAAGGGCCGGCTGGTGGCCGAGGGCACGGTGCAGGAGCTTCTGGAACAGACGGGCGAGCCCCACCTCAACGAGGCATTTCTGCGGATCGTGGGGGAGTCCGAGTCGGTGCTCCCGCCTGCGCCGGCGCCCGCCGCCCCGGAAGGAAAGCCCGGATGATCTCGTATCGCCGCGTGAGCCTGATCTACCTGAAGGAGCTGGTGGACATTCTGCGCGATCGGAGGGCGCTGGCCGCCATGGTGATCGTGCCGATCGTGCTGTACCCGCTGCTGATGGTGGGCTCCGTGCAGGCGATCAGCGTTGCGTCCAGCGAGCTGCGCCGGCAGATCGTCATCGGCGTGGACCCTACGCACCACGCGAGTTTCCACGAGCTGTACCACGAGCACGAGACCCACGCCGCTCTCCAACCGCCCTCGTCCCTGCCGGACCCGCCCGACGAGGCGCCGGAAGAGCGTCCGGAAGTGCTGCTCCGCGAGGTCCGCACGGACGAGATGGCGCAGGCGGTGCGCGATCGCCTGGTTCATCTCGGGATGGTGTTCCGCAGTCTGCCGAGCGGCGATCCCCTGACCAGCCAGTACGAGATTGAGCTGATCTACGATCCGGAGCTGCCGCGGGGGCGCTCCGCATTCGACTGGTTGTCGGACGTTCTGCGCGACGTCGCCCGTCATCGCGTCGAGTTCCGCATGTCCGTTCTGAACGTCCCGATCGAATCGCTGGAGCCGATTCTCCTGGTCGAGCGAAGAATCACGACGCCGGGCTCCGTGCTGAGCCTCATCCTGCCGCTGATTCTGGTGCTGATGACCATCACGGGGGCCATCTATCCGGCCATCGACCTGACCGCGGGGGAGCGGGAGCGGGGCACGCTGGAAACGCTCATGGTCTCACCGGTACCGGTGATGGAACTGATCGTCGGGAAGTTTCTGGTGGTCACCACGGTGGCGGTGGTGGGTGCGGCCCTGAACCTGGCCTGCGTCAGCGCCACGGTGTACTTCGGCGGGTTTGAGCAGGCCCTCAGCGGGCGCGAGCAGAGCGGCGGTTTTCCGTTCGGCGTGCTGCCGGTCATCCTGCTGTCGCTCGTGCCGTTTGCGATTCTGTTTTCGGCGGTGTTGATCGCCGTGTGCAGTTTTGCCCGCACGTTCAAGGAGGCGCAGAACTACATCACCCCGGTCATTCTGGCCGCGCTGATTCCCGGCGGCATCGCCGCGCTGCCCACGAGTGAGCTGCAGGGCGTGCTGGCGGTGACGCCCGTGGCCAACATGGTGCTGCTGACGCGCGAGCTGCTGCTGGGCAGCCCGGTGCCGGCCGGAATGATCGCCCGGGTCCTGATCTCGACCACGCTGTACGCGGCGGCCGCCGTGGCCGTGGCCGCTCGAATCTATGGAACGGAATCGGTCGTCTTCTCGGATTCCGGCTCGATCCGGGCCTCGTTTGCCCGGCGTCTGATCCGGCCGACGGAGCGGCCTTCGGCGGCCCTGGTCACACTGGTGGCGGCGTTGCTGTTTCCGCTGTGGTACTTCGTGCAGGTGCGGCTGCAGAGCGCCGGCGGCGCCGGAGTGCTGGACACGCTGCGGCTGAGTGCGGCGGCCTTGCCGATCTGCTTTGTGCTGCTGCCGCTGGGAGTGCTGTGGTACTGGAAGGCCAACCCGGCAGCCACGCTGCAGATATCAGCACCCCGCCCGCGTCACGTGCTTGCCGCGGTGCTGCTGGGCCTGGCCCTGTGGGTGCCGGTGGCGGAATGGACCGTACTGCAGGGCCGACTGGTCGGCATGGCGCCCGGGCTGGCGGAGCAGAATCGAGAGCTCATGGCGGTGCTGAACGCCGCTCCCATCTGGCAAGTGGTGCTCTACCTCGGCATCGTGCCGGGACTGTGCGAGGAGCTGTTCTTCCGCGGCGCGCTGCTCAGCGGGCTGCGTGGCTCCATGCGGAAGTGGACGGCCATTGTGGTCACGGCCCTGGTGTTTGCGGTGTTCCATTTCGTGTTCTTCCACGTGCCGACGAAGGCCGTCCTGGGGATCGTGCTGGGGTGGCTGTGCTGGCAGTCGCGTTCCATCTGGCCGGCCGTGCTGGCCCACGTGCTTCACAACAGCGTGGTTGCCCTGCTGCCGCGCGTGGGTGACCGGCTGGGCATGGATTTGGCCGAGCTGAGCACACCGGCCCACCTGCCGATTCACATTCTGGCGCCGGGGCTGGTGATCGTCGCGGCCGGCGTGCTGCTGGCGCGACGTCCGGCCTCCCGACAGGCGCCCGGGTAAACTGCACCACCAACGTCCGAATCCTTCGCGTCCCGCGCAAATTTCCCCACGCGCACCGGCGCAAGTCCAGCTTGCAGCCGTAGAACCGGGGCACACGTGGCTCGACGAATCCAGAATGTGTGAGATCACGCCCGACTCCCCAGATCGTCCAGCAGCAACTTCGAGCTGATGCGGGCCGACTCGAAGATGACGGGCAAGCCGCTGCCGGGATGCGTACCGCCGCCCACGAGGTACATTCGTTCGAATTCCTCAAAGCGATTCCGGGGGCGCAGGTGCAGCATTTGTCCAAGATTGTGGGACAGGTTGAAGGTCGCCCCTCGGTAAATGCCAAGCTGGTGCTCCCAGTCGACAGGCGTCACGATTCGCTCGAGCCGAATCCGCCGCTCGACATCGTTCAGGCCGATCTTGGCAAGCTGGTGCAGCGCGACCTGCCGATACCGATCTCGCTCCTTCGTCCAGTCGATGTTGGGATGTTGGTGTGTTACGGGGACGAGCACATACAGCGAGCTATGCCCCGGCGGCGCCATCGTATCATCGGTGCAACAAGGGTTAGCCGCGTAGAAGGACGGGTCATCCGAAAGCACGTGAAGCCGTTCGATCTCGTCAAGGTTCTGCCGGTAATCCCGCGCAATGTAGATATTGTGGTGGGCCAACTGGTCATACCGGCCTTCGATGCCGAGGTAGAGCATGAAAGTGGAGCAGGAGTATCGCTTTCGGGCAATGCTTGAGTCGTTCCACTTGCGGCGAAGTCGGTCGGGCACCAGCGTCGTCATCGCATGGCCGAAATCGGCATTGACGACAACCGCGTCGCCTCGAATTTCGCCGTTCGCGGTGCGAACGCCGACGGCGCGGCGTCCGTCGAACAGGACCTGCTCGACGGCCTCGTTCAGCCGTAGGGTCGCGCCCAACTCGGCGGCGATCCTCGCCATGGCGATGGTCAGCGCGTTGCAGCCGCCGATGGGGTGCCAGATGCCGTGCTCGTACTCGAGGAAAGACAGGATCGAGAACAGGCTCGGGCACTGGAACGGCGACATGCCCAGATACTTCGACTGGAAGGTGAATGCCAATTGCAGTCGCGGGTCGCGGAAATAGCCGGCCAGTTCGGCGTGAAGCGATTTCCATGGCTTCAAATGAGGCAGCACGGCGAGGAGGCGCATCTGCAGCAGGCTGGTCCAACCAGGGAAGGGTGACTGAAGGCACGGGGCAAACTTCTCCAGTTTCACTCGGTTATCTGCCATGAACCGGCGAAACTGCGGGGCGTCGCCCGGCGAGATCTTGGCAATCTCAGCGACCATTGCCTCGATGTCCGACCTGCAGATCAACTCGCCGCCTTCGCCGAAGATCAGACGATACTGCGGGTCGAGTCTGCGCATGGGCACCTCGCGGTGCAGATCGCGCCCGACCGCCGCGAATATCTCTTCGAGAATCTGTGGGTACAAAAAGAACGTCGGCCCGAGGTCGAAACGGTATCCGTCGCTCTCGAGGGCTGACGTCCGGCCGCCGACCCGCGGCTGGCGTTCGATGACCGTAACCTCGAGACCGGCATGAGCGAGCAGCATGGCCGCCGACAACCCGCCCGGTCCGGCCCCAACGATCAATACGCGTTGCGACATGGTGCTTTCTATAGGCGAAAAACGTCCAACCCGCAAGCTTCGTGTCACAGGAACAGGCGGTAGAATCGCTTCAGGGCGGCCAGCTTGAATCGTGGGGGCGGATAGCGCAGCTTCGGATCGAAGACTAGCGAACGGCGCAGCACAGAGCGGCGGTGCGAGAAGCAGTCGAAACTCGCCCTGCCATGGTAGGCCCCCATTCCGCTTTCGCCCAGACCGCCGAACGGCAGGTGGTGGCCGATGATGTGCGACACCGTATCGTTGATGCAAACGCCGCCCGACCGCGTTTCCGCAAGCACGCGGTTCTGTATCGCGCGGTCCCTGGTGAAGAGGTACAGGGCCAGCGGCGTCGGTCGGTCGCGAAGAGAGGCCAGCACCTCGTCCAGCGCGGCGAACTCCAGAACCGGGAGGATCGGACCGAAGATCTCCTCCTGCATGACCGGGGCGTCCGTCGCCACATCGGTCAGAATCGTCGGTGCGACGTACAGGTCGCCGGCATCGTGTTGCCCCCCGCAGAGAATTCGACCATTTCCGAGGTAGCCGACGAGCCGGTCGAAGTGTCCGCGGTTCACGAGGCGGCCGTAGCCCGGGTTGGTTCGCGGGTCGTCACCGTAGAACTCGCGCAGCACCCGTTTCATCGCATCCACAAGCGGTTCGCCGACGCGTTGATCCACAAGAACATGGTCCGGCGCAACGCAGGTCTGGCCCGCGTTCATGAACTTGCCCCAGACGATGCGACGAGCCACGGTCTCAAGCGGCGCATCGGCGCAGACCAGGCACGGGCACTTGCCGCCGAGTTCCAGCGTCACGGGGGTGAGATGCCGGGCGGCGGCGGTCATCACGGCGCGACCCACGCGGGTGCTGCCCGTGAAGAAAACCGTGTCCCACTTTTCGCGAAGCAGCGCCTCGGCGACATCGCGCTGACCTTGGACAACGGCGATGTACTCGTCGGGAAACGCGGCTCCGATGAGTTGTGCAATCGCGGCTGCGGTCTGGGGTGCGAACTCGGAGGGCTTGAGCACAATGCAGTTGCCGGCGGCAATCGCGCCGACGAGCGGGGCGAGCAGCAACTGGAGCGGATAGTTCCACGGTCCAATGATCAGAGCCACGCCGTACGGTTCAGGGCAAATAAAGCCGCGCGCCGGCCACGTCAGCAGCGAGCCTCGGCGGCGTTGCCGCCTGGCCCAGGACGGCAGGTTACGCAGAGCATGGCGGATCTCACCCAACACGAGGCCGATTTCCGTCACGTAGGCCTCCTGCGGCGACTTGCGCAGGTCGGCGTGCAGGGCGCTGGTGAGAACCGGTTCGCCGGATTCAATCACACTGTAAAACATTTTCAGTTGACCGAGGCGAAAGGCCACCGAACGGGTCGCACCCGTCTGGAAGTAAGCGCGTTGCCGGGCGATGAGCGGCGTGAAATCCATTTCCAATCTGGTAAAGTGTCCGCGACGACGTGTCGGCTTGTCAAGTCATGGTGCGGAAACGGACCATCCGGTCGTCCCTGGCCGTCTCGCAGACGGCAAAGGAGCGGATATATGAGGAAGGATGTCCGTGTCATCGGTGCCGGCCTGGGGGGCTTGTCGGCGGCCATCTCCCTGGCACAGGAAGGCTACACGGTCACGATCCACGAGAAGAACGCGAAGATCGGTGGTAAGCTGAATGTCCTCAAGGAGCGGGGATACAGCTTCGACCTCGGGCCGTCCATCCTGACGTTGCCGCATATCTTCGCCCGTCTGTTCGAGCGGTCGGGCCGGAAGATGAGCGATTGCATCCCGATCCGACCGCTGCGCCCCCATTGGCGGAACTTTTTTGAGGACGGAACCGTCGTGGACCTCTATCCCGAGCCCGACCGCATGGCGGCGGAGGCTCGCAAGGTCGGGGAAGACCCCGAAAACGTGCAGCGGTTCCTGACGTACGCCTCCAACCTCTATGACCTTGTCAGCGCCGGCTACTTCGAGCAGGGTCTCGACACCTCGCGCGACTTCTCGCGATTCTACGGACTCTGGAAGTTCCCGCAGTTCGATCTTCTTCGCACCATGCATGGCGGGGTCAAGAGATTCCTGAAGACGCGGCACATGCAGGACATCTTTGACTACTTCATCAAATACGTCGGTTCGTCGGCCTATCACGCGCCCGCGTTCATGAATTGCCTGCCGGCGATTCAGTTCCGGTACGACCTCTGGTACGTGGACGGCGGCCTGTACAACATCGCCCAGGGCCTCCAGCTCCTGCTGGACGACCTCGGCATCATGGTCCGCCTGAACAGCGAGGTCACCGAGGTCCGCAAGGAAGGCGGCCGCGTCACCGGCATCGTTGTTGCCGGTGACGAGTTCCATCCTGCCGACATCGTGGTCTCGAACATGGAGGTCATTCCGGCCTATGAGCGGCTGCTGGGCGAAGACCAGGACTTCATGCGGAGCCTGGCGCGGTTTGAGCCCGCCTGCTCCGGCCTGGTGCTGGAACTGGGCCTGGACACGCAGTACCCCCAGCTCGCGCACCACAATTTCTTCTTCTCCGGCGACCAACGAGAGCATTTTTACACGGTCTTCCGCAAACGCCAACTGCCGCCGGATCCCACGATCTATCTCGTTGCCGCGTCGAGGACCGACCCGACGGTTGCGCCGCCGGGCTGCGACTGCCTGAAGATCCTGCCGCACATCCCTTACATGGATGACGAGAATCCGCTCCCGCGCGAGGCCTACCTGGCGCTCAAGGAGCGGATCATGGACAAACTGGAGCGGATGGGCCTGCAGGCGCTGCGCAGACACGTGGTCTTCGAGCATTGCTGGACGCCGCTGGACATCCGCCAGCAGTACTACTCGAACAAAGGGGCGATCTACGGTGTTGTTGCTGACCGCTTCAGGAACCTTGCCTTCAAAGCGCCGAAGCAAAGTACGAGGTACCCGAATCTCTTCTTCGTCGGCGGCTCCGTGAACCCCGGCGGCGGCATGCCCATGGTGGTCCTGTGCGGTCTTAACGTCGCTCGCAAGGTGGTCGAATGGGATCGGCAACAATCCTGAGCTTGCTTGCGTTGGGCCTTTGGCTTGCGGGGTTCATTGTGCTCGGTCGGCTGCTGGGCCGGCGATCGGCCGCAGTGGCGCCGGCCGATGCGCCCGATCCCGCGGTTGCCGGCTCGGTTTCCATCATCATCCCCGCCCGGAACGAAGAACGCAATCTGCCCACGCTGCTCCGCTCGCTGACGTCTCAATCCGTGCGTCCGCGCGAAATCGTCGTGGTGGACGACGACTCAACGGACCGCACCGCCGAGATTGCACGCCAGTTCGGTGCAACCGTGGTGTCCTCCCAGCCGCTGCCCGACGGTTGGCGCGGCAAAACCTGGGCCTGCTGGCAAGGCGCGCGGGTGGCTTCCGGCGATCTCTTGTTGTTCGTGGATGCGGATACGTGGTTTGAGCCGGACGGGCTTCTGCGCATTCTGAACGGCCGTGCGGACGGCGTGTTGTCCGTGGGCCCGTATCACGCCGTTCGCAGGCCCTACGAGCAGCTCTCCGCGTTCTTCAATCTCCTGATGACCGCCGGTACAGGCGCATTCAGGCTGTCGGGCGGCGAGCCGAACGGCCTGTTTGGCCAGATGCTCCTGGTGGCCCGGGGCGACTATGGGCGCGTCCAGGGACACGAAGCAGTCAAGGGCCGCATCCTGGAGAACTTCTACCTGGCCGAGCGATTTCGCAAACACGGCATACACCTGCGCTGCGTTGTCGGCAAGGGCGCGACTGCCTTCCGTATGTACCCCGATGGCCTTGGCCAGTTGATCGAAGGCTGGACCAAGGGCTTTGCGTCAGGTGCTGCGCAGACGTCAAGGGCGCTACTGCTCCTGATCGTCCTGTGGATGGCAGGCATGGTGCTCTGTCTGTACCTGTTGACACAGGGGTGGACCGGCCTTGCGGCGTACTTCCTGTACGCCGCCCAACTGCACCTGCTGCTGCGCCGGATCGGCGCATTCCGCTGGTACACGGCGCTGTGCTACCCCGTGCCGTTGGTCTTCTACTTCATCGTGTTCACGCGGTCAGTGCTGCGCTCGCGTACGCACGTGACCTGGAAAGGGCGGACAATCCGTGCTCATTGAGTTGCCGGCAGCCTGGGTTGTCGTTCTGAATGTGGGTGGTTGGCTGGTGCTGCAACTTGCTCTGGCGTGGACGTTCACGCGAATGCCGGTGACGTGGTTCCACCCCGTTCCGCCGGGCGCATGGGAAAGGGGCGGTCGATTCTACGAGCGTTTCGTTGCCATCCGACGATGGAAAGACTGGCTCCCCGACGGTGCTCGCTGGTTTGCGGGCGGGTTCGGCAAAGGAACACTGGCCAGCGCCGCGCCGGAGTACCTGCAGCGGTTCCTGCGAGAGACGCGCCGAGGCGAGCTTTGCCACTGGGCTGCCATTTCCGGCGCCCCCGTCTTCTTCCTCTGGAACCCGTGGTGGGGAGATCTGATCATCATCGCCTACGCGCTGGTCGCCAACCTGCCATGCGTTCTCACCCAGCGATACAACCGGGCGCGTGTGTTTCGGCTGATGGGTCAGCTCGGCGACCGTGCCGGCAGACGGGGTAAGGCGGCGCTCTGACCCGGGCGAGGTACGTACAGCACGTGCCTTCCGCAGGCTTACCCGATTCCCCGCTGGTCATCTCCTGTTGTATGTTGGCGGCACGCGGTGCATAATCGGCGAACCGACGGTGTGTCGGGCGAAACGAGTCGCTCGGCTCGCCGCCGTAGCGTTCGATGAGGCTCAGGTGCGTCCGGAGCACGAAGGCCAGGTCGAGGAACAGCGGGAGCATCGCCCAATCCTACTCGGCCAGCTTCTTCATCGCACGACCGAAGCGCGTATGCACCTTCTCCAACGCCTGCTGGAACTTCCGCTCCTCGGCCGGCTCGCGGACCGGCGTCAGGACGAGGCACCGGCCGTCGGAGAGGATCTCGAACGGAGTCTCCGGCGTAACCCGCAGAAGCTCCAGAATCGGCTTGTCGATCACCAGCGCGTAGCTGTTGCCGTGCTTGGTCAACGTCTTGGTCACCGCACACCTCCTGCGAAGTTACTCCTAAGTATATCCATTGTGCTAACGGCTGTCAAGTGGCCGCAAGGGGCGGATCCCGGGGTGGTCCCATAATCGAAGAACCGGACAACCGCTCGCCTCGCGCAACGGCGACGGCCAAGCTCCGGATCGACAGGACTGAGGGGGCCGTTCCGGAGGGTGGCTTGTTCGTTCGGTCCCAGGAATCGGCCCCGGCCGGCACCGAGCTTGAAGCCGGCGGCAGGCGGCGCATAATCGGCCAACCGACGGTGTGTCGGGCGAAACGAGTCGCTCGCTTCGCGGCTCGGCGGGATTCCGTATCGTGTTGACCATTGACGGTTCATTTGGCGAAGGGGGCGGGCAGATTCTGCGGTCGGCGCTGACGCTGGCCGGGGTCACCGGCCGGCCGTGCCGGATCGACAAGATCCGCGCCCGCCGGCCCAAATCCGGCCTGATGCATCAACACCTCACCGCAGTACACGCCGCGGCGCGCATCTGCGACGCCCAGCTCAACGGGGCGGCCATCGGGTCCGCCCGGCTCACCTTTGAACCCAAAGCGGTGCGGTCCGGCGAGTACGAATTCTCCGTCGGCACGGCGGGCAGCACCACGCTCGTGCTCCAGACGGTGCTGCTGCCCCTGCTGACCGCCGGCGGGCCGAGCCGGATCGTTCTGCAGGGCGGAACGCACAATCCGTTCGCGCCGCCGTTTGATTTCCTCGAAAAGACCTGGCTGCCGTTCATCAACCGGATGGGTCCCACCGTGCGCGCCCGCCTGGAGCGCCCCGGCTTCTACCCGGCCGGGGGTGGCCGGCTTGTGGTGGAGATCGAGCCGGCGGACCGCCTGAAGGGGTTTGAACTGCTGGAGCGAGGCTCGCCGACGCAACGGAACGCCCGGGCCGTTGTGGCAAACCTGCCCCGGCACATCGCGGAACGGGAAACGGCGCTCATCCGACAGCGGTTGGAGTGGCCGGCGGAGGCAGTGGAGATCGTCGAGCTGTCAGACCCGCCGGGCCCCGGCAACGTGGTGATGATTTCGCTGGGATACGAACACGTGACGAAGGTCTTCACGGCGTTCGGCGAGCGGAAACGTTCGGCGGAGGCGGTGGCCGACGACGCCGTCCGACAGTGCCAAGGCTATCTGACCCATTCCGCACCGGCCGGCGAGCATTTGACGGACCAGCTTCTGCTGCCCCTGGCGCTGGCCGGCGCCGGCGCATTCCGCTCCACCGGCCTGTCCCCGCACGCCGAAACGAACCTCCACGTGATCCGGCAGTTTCTCGATCTGCCCATCGCGACAGCCCCGGATGATGACGGCGGAGTGCGCGTGCAGATCGGTTTCGGGGGCAGCCGTGTTTCGCGCGTGTGGGTGCGGTGAGGCGGCAGCATTGACGCGAACATCGGCATTCACGCGCGGACTCGTCCCCCGTCATGTCCGCGGTTTCCATCCACCCCAGAACATCACGTACGCCGCCGCGAGCGCAGGGCCATGAACCCCAGTCCGGCCAGAGTGAACGCCAACGCCGGCACACCCATCGCCCCGCAGAAGACCGGATGGTAGTACACGTAGTCGTATGGGTAATACGGGTAGCCGTAGTAGTAGTGCTCGCGGAAACGGGCGGAGTCCACGCAGTTGCTCAGGCCCAGGTCCAGCAGTTGCTGCTCACTGGCGATGCGCAGGGCGGACAGCCGCAGCGGCTCGTCCCGATCGTCCATGTCGACCGTCTGGAACGCCACGTCCGACAGCACCCACAACCGCTCGTCCAGCGTGCCCGCCCGGCGGATGAGGCCGGGATGCTCGATCCGGCCGCGTTCGCGCAGCCGGGTGGGCAGCAGGTCCACCATCTGGAGGGCGTCGACGAAATCCAGCGTCTCGTCATCGAAGTAGCTGAACGGCATGAGCACAAGCTGCTGGTCGGTCAGCACCTTCAGGGCCTTCTCGTCGAAGTTCGCCTCGGATTCCACGCCGTATCTCGTCTGGGCGTCGATGGACACCCGCGACAGCTCCTGCGGGCGATCGGGCCGCGACACGTCGAACAGCACCAGCGTCGGCCGGTACCAGTACCGCCCGTCGTAGCCCACGGTCAGCAGCCGGTCGCCCATCGGCCAAAGATACGCACTGTAGCCCAGCGATTTGATCTGCCCGGCGACCACCGGCTCGCCGGGGTCGGACAGGTCCAGCACAAAAACGTCGCTGGCCTGATAGACGGTCATCACGTACGCCCGGCGTTCGTCAAACCGGACGGCCGTCACGTACTGGTCCGTCTCGATGGGCAGCCGGGACAGCCGCGTAACGTCGTCCGGGTCGGTGACGTCGTACAGGTAGATCGAGACGCGTTTGCGCGTGCTCCAGGGTTCCGGCCCCTGCAGCGCCTCCTGCGTGACGATGCGGAACACACCGGCGTATTCGTCCATGAAGAACCGGTTCAGAATGACGCCGGGCACGCGGAACGCATCGCGGATGGTGATGGTGCCGGCCGGGTCCCGGATGTCCACGTATACGACGCGGGTCGTGTCGGCCAGGCTCGGGTCGTCGCCCACCACGTACGCTGCATTCTGCGACACGTGGATGTCCAACGCGGTGCCGGGAATCTGCACGTAATCCACCGAGGTGGCCACGTCGGGATCGGTCAGGTCGAACGACTGCACGAATACGTTGCCCGTCAGTTGCGGAGCGGGTTCGTCCTGCGGGAGAACGCCGTTCGTGTCGATGCCGGGTATGCCGTTGGTGCTGACGTGGTCCAGCTCGCTGCCGGCCACGTACAGCACGTCGCCCACGCGGCGGGTCGCGGTCACGTACCCCTGGATGGGCGGGGCGTCCACCAGCACGGGGTTCGCCTTGTTGCTGACGTCGAACACCATGAGCCGGCTGCCGGAGAACCACGGCGTCAGGGGGTTGCTGGGGCTCAGGCCGCTTTCGTCGAAATCCACCGGCTTGCCCGCGCAGTAGTAGAAGTCGGCCGATGCGATCAGGTACACGTGGTCGTCGCGCACGTACAACTCGATGCCGCGCCCGCCCGTGGCATAGCCGCCCGCCAGCACCGGCCGCTCCACGGATCGGGCGTCGATGATCCGCAGTCCGCGGAACGGGTTCGCCAGGTAGAAGTACCCGTTTTCGTACTTGATGATGTCCGCCTCTTCGATTTCGCGAATCACGTCATCCGCGCCCGGGTCCGGCGGCTCGTTGTTGTCATTCGGCGGTTCCGCGGAACCGCCGTCGCCTCCCGTGCGAGACGGTCCGGCCGACTGGCAGCCGGTCAGCCCGACGAGTGCCACCGCGCAGACAACGAACAGCAGCCCACCCAGCACCATGCTCTTGTGGAACATTGCAGCGCCTCCTGACGGATTCGGGTCCCCGAATGCAGATTCGCCCAGCATTGTATCCGCTTACCACGTGTCCGGGAGGGGCGCCGTCCGGTGCCAGATCCGTGGCTTGCCGTCGCGGTTTCGCTGCCCCCGCCAAGCGAAAGACCCGCAGGCGATCGGCCCACGGGTCCTGGATCGGATCAGAAGCGTGCCCAACGCGGCTTACGACTCCGGGCCTGCGATGGCGCCGCCGAGCAGGTCGGTGAAATCCGTGGTGGTCGTGCCGCCACCGCTCGTGCCGCGGTCCCAGAGACTCCCGCCTGCCTGGAGATACAAATCCAGCGCGGTAATCATCCCGGTGAGGTTCTCGAAGATGATGTTGATCGATTCGATGCGAGCCTGCTTCCAGGGGCTGACCGGTCGGTCCGCCGCAGTGTCCACAATGTCCGGGCCGACGCGGGCCCGACTGATGATGTCATTCTGCCGGCTGCTGTACCGACTGATTCCCCGCTGGACCATCAGGCCCGGGCGGCGAGCCGCAAACGCCCCGCCCCGCGCGTTTTTCCAGACGGCGTGCGACGGACTGGCACCGCTCTGCCCGAGGGCGAACCCGGCCGGCAACATCAAGGCCACCAGCCCCGCAATCATGGAGATTCGAGTCATGGTTCTCACTCGCACGTTGCGCTCGGCCAACGAGCCGACGCTACTTCACAGGCCGGCGATGACCGGCTGGAAAGCCGGTCCCACAAGGGGAGGCCGGTCCCACAAGGGGAGGCCGGTACCACAGCAGAGCCGATCCCACAGCAGGGCCGGCACAGGTCATTCTACCCCCGACCAGCCCGGCCGGTTGCCCGGATTATCGACCCGCACCGGGCGTCCGTCCAGGGAATCCGGTCAGGTCGGGTCCTGCGGACCGGCCGGTTCGGGACCGCCTGCGGACGGAGCGTCGGAGGGCTCATCGGCGTTGCCCGCATTGCCGGGGGCTTCCTCGGCCGGGGCCGCGCCCTCCGCAGGCGGCGTCCCTTCAACCGTCTCCCCTTCGATTCCCTCGTCGTCCTCCGGAGCGATTTTGGCGACCGCCACCACTTTGTCGCCCTCGTCCACCCGGATCAGCCGCACCCCCTGAGTCGCCCGGCCAATTTCCCGCACGTGGGACAGATCGGTCCGGAGCATGATGCCCCCGGTGGTGATCATCATCAGCTCATCCGTGTCTTCCACACTGAGCAGTCCGACGACGTGCCCGTTACGCTCCGTGGTGCGGATATTGATCACGCCCTGCGCCCCGCGGTGCGACAGCCGGTACTCCTCGATGTCCGTGCGCTTGCCGAATCCGAACTCGCAGACGGTCAGCAGCGACTGACCGGGCCGGATGGCCACGAGGCTGACGACCCGGTCTCCGGCGCGGAGCTTCATGCCGCGCACGCCGCGGGCGCTGCGGCCCATGGCCCGCACGTCCGCCTCCTTGAAGCGGACGGCCATGCCGTCGCGCGAGCCGAGCACGATCTCGTCTTCGCCGCTGGTCTGTTCCACGCCCACCAGGGAATCGTCCGCATCCAGCGTGATCGCAATGATGCCGCTTGGCCGCGGTCGGCTGAACGCCTGCAACGGCGTCTTTTTCACCGTGCCGTTGGCCGTCGCGAAAAAGACGAACGCCTCCTCGAACTCGCGGACCGGCAGCACGGCCTTGTACGTTTCGCTCGGCAGGAACTTCAGCAGGTTCGCGATGGAGCGGCCCCGGGCCGTCCGGCTGGCCGCGGGCAGGTCGAACACACGGGCCCAGTACACCCGGCCGCGATTCGTGAAGAACAGCAGGTAATCATGCGTCGAAACCACGAAGAGGTGCTCGAGGAAGTCCCCTTCGCGTGTTTCACCCCCGCGCACGCCGCGCCCGCCGCGGCCCTGCTTGCGGTACGTGTCCACGTCCACCCGCTTGATGTACCCCTCGTGCGAGATGGTCACCACCACCTGCTCGTCGGGCACCAGTTCCTCGATGCGGAAATCTTCCACCGCCCCGGTGATCTCGGTGCGCCGCCGGTTGGAGAACTTCTCCTTGATCTCGTACAAGTCTTCGCGAATGATGTCGAACACCAGCCGCTCATCGCGCAGGATGGCCTCGTAGCCCTCGATCTCCTCCACCAGCTTGCCGTACTCCCGGGCGAGTTTCTCGATCTCCAGCCCGGTCAGCCGCTGCAACTGCATGGCCAGGATCGCATTGGCCTGCACCGCGGTCAGGTGGTGCGCCTGCGTGCTGTATCGCTCCACGAACGCGGCGGGCAGCAGCCGCCGGAGCTGCTCATGCTCGGCCAGTCGCAGCTCGCGGTCCATCAGTCGCTGTCGCGCCGTCTCCGGGTCCGCCGACCGGCGGATGATCTGGATGATCTCGTCGATGTCGCCGACGGCCAGGATCAGCCCTTCGAGAATGTGGGCCCGCTGCTTGGCCCGCCGCAGGAGCAGCGTGGTCCGCCGCCGGATGACCTCCTTGCGATGATCGATGTACAAGTCGATCATCTCGCGCAGGCTCAGCGTGCGGGGCCGCCGGTCCACCAGGGCCACATTCATCACGTTCAGGTTGGATTGAAGCGGGCTGAAGCGGAAGAGCTGGTTGATCACCACGTCTTCGTTGCCGTCCTTGCGGAGATCCACCTCAATCCGAACCGGGTTCTTCCGATCCGAAGCGTCATTGACACCGGCCGCGTCCTTGATGCTGCCGTCCTTGATGAGAGCGGCAATCTTCTCCACGATCGTGCTGCGCAGCACCTGGTACGGAATCTCCGTGATGACGATCACCCGCCGGCCGCCGCGCCTCTCTTCCACCGTATACTTGCCCCGCACGGTGATCGTGCCCCGACCGGTGGTGTACGCATCGTAAATGCCCTGGCGCCCGCAGATCTGCCCGCCCGTCGGCAGGTCCGGCCCGGGGATCTTCTCCAGCAACTCGGCCGTTGAGAGGCGCGGATTGTCAATGACCGCGATGATCCCGTCGCACACTTCGCCCACGTTGTGGGGCAGCAGGTTCGTGGCCATGCCCACCGCGATCCCGCTGCTGCCGTTGATCAGCAGGTTCGGGAACTTGCTGGGCAGCACCGTCGGCTCGTCGCGGGTGGAGTCGAAATTCGGCTCGAAGTTCACCGTCTCCAGCTCGAGGTCTTCCAGCATGGCCGCGGCGGCCGCCGACATCCGGGCCTCCGTGTACCGCATGGCCGCCGCCGGGTCGCCGTCCAGCGAGCCGAAGTTGCCCTGCCCGTCCACCAGCGTCTGCCGCATGTTCCACGGCTGGGCCAAACGCACCAGCGTCGGATAGATCGCCTGGTCGCCGTGCGGGTGGTACTTGCCCATGCAGTCGCCCACGATGGTGGCACACTTGCGGTGCTGCGATCGCGGGCCCAGGTTCAGGTCGTTCATGGCCACGAGGATGCGACGCTGCGACGGCTTCAGCCCGTCGCGCACGTCCGGCAGGGCCCGCGCCATGATCACGCTCATGGCGTACGTCAGGTACGAGTCCTGGATCTCCTCGATGATGGATATATCGCTGATTCGTTCTTCTATGCCGTCTGCCATCCGTTCTCACCTTGCCGGGCCGCCCGAGCCCGTCCGTAACCCGCGAAGTCTACCCGATTTCGATGCAATCGTGAACGGCCGGCCAGGGCCCTCCAAACGGCGCAGCAGAAGGCCGACACGACCGCATTCTCCGCCTGGACGACCCGCGCGGAGCGGGCCGCATATCCGTCTGGATCCGGGCAAACGCATGCCTTCCCGGACAGCGCTCTGGAATATTCCCCTCCCCGGCCCGAACAACTCAAAGGCTGTCGCGGCCGAGCGGATCGGCCCGCATCCCCAAACGGACCAGAGGAGGCTGCTTGCCATGCTCAACGAAAAACGCCGAATGTCCCCTTGGACCGCCCTGTTTCTCGGGGCCACGGCGGTCATCGTGGCCACAATCGCAAGTGTATCTGTCGTCGGGGTTTACGGAATGAACGTGGGCGACCGCTGGGCCGGCCAGGCGCTCAACCTCGTGGGCACGACGGTGGAGAATCTGCCCCAGATCCTGGAGAGCCTGCCGACGGCCCTCGGCGACGTCGCCGAGTACCGACGCACGCCAGCCTACGCCGACAGCCTGGCCGTGGATGTCCGGATGGCTCCCGATCCCTACGGCGGCACACGGCCGGTCATCACCGTGGAGAACCGCGGCACGGAAGTGGTTACGCTCCTGGGCCTGCGCGTCGTCGGGCTCGATGCCAACGGCAACCCGGTGGGTGAATGGAACGAGTACGCCGCCACGCCGGTCATGATTGACAATGAGCTGCGCGGCCCGCTGCTGCCGTCCCGCACCCGCGTCTTCACGGCCGGCGGACGGTTTGGGCAGAAGTCCGCCGCCGCGGACGTGAAGTGGGAAATCACCGACGTGTGGATCTGGCCGAACCAGCCGGAGGCCGAAGCCACCACCACGGCCCTGGCCGGCCCGGGCCTTTGACCGCCACCGAGCAGTAGGGTCCGCCGTGCGGACCACGAAACCCTGGGGCGATGCCGGCGCGGGACCATCTCGGTCCCTGTGCCGATTCACGAGACGCGAGAAGAAGAAATCCTCGTGAGCGTGGGGCCGCGGTTCCGGGCGTGCGGGGACCGGCCCAGCAGGCCTCCACAAGCCGTCACGGTCGCCGGAAGCAGAACCGGCAGCGCGGTTCGTAGAGGTCCGCGCCGCCGACCACGATCGGCGAATCGTCCTCGATCATCCTTTGCGAAAACTCCGCCTCCCCGCCGCAGCGGGCACACCGCGCCGTACGATGCACCAACTCGTCCGCCGCGGCCTGCAACGGCGGAAACACAACAAACGGCCGGCCGCGATGGTCGATATCCACACCAGCCACACTCACCCGCTTGCCCGCCGCCACCAGCCCGCAGCACGCCTCCACCACGTCCAGCCCGTAGAAGTGCGCCTCGTCCAGCCCCACCACGTCAAACCCTTGAGCACACGATTCAATCTGCCCCGGCCCGTCGATGGGCACGGCCGGAAACGAGTGCCCGGCGTGGCTCACCAGCTCGCGCTCTGCGTACCGCTGGTCGCGGGCCGGCTTGAGCGCCACCACGCGCCGGCCGGCCGCCTGCGCCTCCGTCAGCCGCCGGATGAGTTCCGTCGTCTTGCCGCTGAACATGCAACCGTAGATCAGTTCCAGCCGCCCGGGCATCAGCCCATCTCCTCCGCCCGCTCGTGCCAGGCCGCGTCGACAGCGGCGATCTCCGCCTTCAGCGCCTCGCACTGTTCCTGCAAGGCACGCGTGGCGGCGGCGTCGCGATAGACCGCCTCGGACGCAAACTGCTCCATCAGGCCGGCCAACTCCCGCTCTTTGCCGATGAGCAGTTCCTCGATCTGCTCCACGGACAGCCCGTCGTACGGGTTCGACGCCCGCTTCGCGCGCTTCCTCTTCGACTCGTGCGTGCGGACGGCCGCGGCCGCGGCGATTCGTGCCGCCTCGGCCTCGGCTAGTTCCGCCTCGACCTGCCGGGCGTACTGGCTGTAGTTCCCCAGGAACAGCCGATGCCCCCCGCGCTCGATCACCAGCAGCCGGTCCACCACCTGGTCCAGAAAGAACCGGTCGTGGCTCACCACGATGATCGTGCCTTCGTAGTCGTCCAGGGCCGACTCCAGCGCCTCACGCGACGGAATGTCCAGGTGGTTCGTCGGCTCGTCCAGAATGAGCACCTGCGGGTTCGACAGGATCAGCCGGGCCAGCCGCACCCGGCTCTGCTCGCCGCCGCTGCAGTCCGCCAGCCGCTTGAACACGTCGTCGCCGCTGAACAGGAACCGGCCCAGGTACGACCGCGCCTCCTGCTCCGAAAGGTCCGGCCGTCCCGCGCGAATCTCATCCAGCACGCTGCCCGACCGGTCGAAGTTCGCGTGCTCCTGCGCGTAGTAGCCCACCCGCAGGTTCTCGAACAGCCGGATGCGCCCGCCGTCGCCCGTCACCTCGCCCATCGCCATCCGCAGCAGCGTGGTCTTGCCCGTGCCGTTGGGCCCGGTGATGCCCAGCCGGTGCCCGCGGTACACGTCAAAGCTCAGGTCCTCGAACAGCACCTTGTCGCCGTAGCGCTTGCCCGCCCCCTCGCACTGGAGAATCGTGTTGCCGCCCTGCGCCACCTCGCCGAAGCGGATGTTCACCGTACGCTGGCTCCGCGGGCCCTCCGTGACCAGCTCGCCCGAGGCCAGTCGCCGCTCCAGCCGGGTCCGCCGGCCCCGCGCCTGCCGGACGCGCTTCGCCGCGCCGTACTTGCGAATGTAGTCCAGCTCCTTGTCGATCTCGGCCCGATCCATCGCAACCTGCCGCTCGAGTGTCAGCCGCCGCAGTTCCTTCGTCTGGACGTACTGGCTGTAGTTGCCGGGATAGACCGCGACCGACCGCGCCTCCACCTCGATGATGCGCGTGGCCAGCCGGTCCAGCAGGTACCGGTCGTGCGAGATGATCACCGCCCCCCCGTGATGGCCGGCCAGGAATTTTTCGAGGAACCGCGTCGCCTCCAGGTCCAGGTGGTTCGTCGGCTCGTCCAGCAGAAGCAGCGTGCTGTCTTCCAGCAGCAGCTTGCCCAGGGCCGCCCGGCACTTTTGCCCGCCGGACAGGGCGGCCACCGGCAGCTCGCGCTCCGCCGGCGTGAAGCCCAGCCCGCCGAGAATCTCCTCCAGCCGAACATCGATGCCGTGCCCGTCCAGCGCGTGGAACCGCGCTTCCAGCCGGTCGTAGTCGGCCAGCAGCCGCGGCAGGTCGGGGTCGTCGTGCCGCGCGGCGATCTCGTGCGACAACTCCAGCATCCGGCGCTCGAGGTCCAGCACCTCGTCAAACGCCCGGCCTACCTCCTCGCGCAGCGTGCGCGCGGAGTCCAGCTCCGGCTCCTGCGGCAGGTATCCCACCCGCAGCCCCCGCATGCGCGTCACCGTGCCCAGGTCCGGCTGCTCGCGCCCGGCGATGAGCTTGAACAGGGTGGTCTTGCCCGACCCGTTCGCCCCCACCAGGCCCACCGTCTCCCCGGACCGCACCTCCAGCGACACGCCGTCGAGCACGATCTTGTGCCCGAACTGCTTCATCACATTCTGCAACACCACACTGGCCATACGCCGCCATCATAAACGCCCGCCGCAATCCGGGCGAATCCACCCGCGCATCGCCGCCGACGTCCGAAAACCAGGCTGGGCGCGGCCCTGAACCACCGTGTCGGCTGAGTTGAACTCCCCTCCCCCGTCCGCGGAAGACCACGAAGGCATCATTCGAACGCCCTTCCTTGACACCATTCCTTCCTCTGGATACATCGACCCGTCATCGGTGAAGCCCGGCGGGGGACCGAGTCTGCTCGGTTACCCATGGTGGCAGCCTGACGGATCGGCATGATAGACATTCACGAAGTTGATCCGGGTATTGCCGTTGCTGTTCAGCGGCAATTTCACCAGCATCTGGCTGTCGATTGGCGTAGCGGCACTGAGGTCTACTACGCACCAGACTTCACGCTGGCTCTCGACATGCGTGAGCGTTGGGAGTTTGCCTTTGGCATCCGCATATGCTCTGCGCGGATCATGATCGTCGATGCAGAGCGCAAGTTCCGAAAGTGCCTTGCCAGGTTTGTGTTACGGCGATTTGCGAGCCCAGGGGCGTTCGGGCGGCATTACGATCATTGGTCAGGCAGCCCCTGGTCGCCTGACTCAAAACAAGTGGCCCTTGTTGAGTTGACAGACTCTGATCCTGGTTCGCAAGCCTACTGGTTGAGGCACTACGATGTTGGCACGCGACGCTGGCAAGGTTTCGCAAAGGGCGAGAGCTGCCTGGGACACCAAGCTTGGTCATCCGACGGGGAAGCTTATCTCTACAGAACATTGACTCAGTGGCGACTGGTTTCGGTGAAAACAGGCACGACGAATGTCGTATGTGAGCAAGATGTTGTCCCAAAGCACTGTCATTTCACCGTGGATGGGAAGAAACTTCTCCTTATCGACCGTCAGAACAATCTCGCCCTATTGGACCGCGAGTCCCTGCAAACCGTTGATTCCCTTGCGCTGAACCCAATCCTGGGGGGAACCGTGGACTTCTCGCTGCCCGACCCACAAAGAAACGTACTGCTCCTGGGTCTGGAAAGTGAGTATGGTGATTTCGCGACCAGTCGTCGTGTGTTTGCTGCAAGCACCATGAACGCGTGATCTCAGCCGCGTGGTTCTTGAAAAGCAGGGAAAGGTGGCGCGTCACCGAGATGGGTAAGGAATGCCATTCGGGACAGTCACCCATCACGAGTGCAAGTGCCATTCTATTGGCACTGGCATTCCCGGTTGTGTTGGCCCGCGTGTCCTGTTCCTCCCGTCGGGCCTGTGCCTGTTCGTGGTGGACCGCCATGTAGGAGGACGGAGGAACGTAGAAACCCAAGAAGGCGGAAGTCCGGCGACGGCGGACGGCTCGTCGTGGACATGGAGTCGGACGGCCCGGGGATGTCGCCCACGCGGGGACTTGCACAAACCCGCCGACGAGCCGGGCCGAATCCGACACCGGCGGGGTCATGGCGGGTGGCCACGGGCGAAGTCCCGATGACAATCGGGGCGGGACCCGTGGATGAATGCACGCCTGCCCGCCCACGTCCCGCCCCCGAACGGGGGCCGAGGCTGACAGCCGAGCCGTCGCCGTGAGCCAGGAGACCCGGAAGGTGGCTTCGGTCACAACCTCCAGGTCGAACTTTCAAGAGTCCCGGTTCTTGAGCCCCCAGGTGGATGCGGAAGATGTCCACCCGGTCCGCAAGCGTAGCCAGGCAGATCCGGCAGATCTCGTCGGTACGGCCCTCCCGCGTGAGCTCCCGGGACAGCGTCGACACGTTGTTGGCCGTCATGATGACGTAGACCGTCCCGCGGTTCGGTGTCGCGGGGCGGCGGCGAGATCGCGAACCCCGTGGTTCGCACGACGATGGCCGACGGTGGGGCCGCGATGACGCGTTTGGCGTTTCACCCGGACTCTGGGCTTGACGACGGGGGCCTTTTGTGCATAATGGTCCAAAATATTTGGACCTCTGTGTATGGGTTATCGGAGCACACATCAAGCCCGCCGCGAACTGGTTGCCGTCGCCGCCTCCCAGGGCGGGTACTTCACCGCCAAGCAGGCGGCGGCGGCCGGCTATGGAAAGCGGCACGTCGACTACCACGTCAAGGCCGGCAACTTCGAGCGCATCGAACGCGGGCTCTTCCGCCTGCCGACGATCCCGACCGCCGAACACGACGACCTCATCCGCTTGAGTCTCTGGAGCCGCGGCCGCGACGATACGCCTCAGGCGGTCATATCCCACGAGACCGCCCTGGCCGTGCATGGCCTCGGCACTCTTCTTCCGACTCGCACTCACCTCACCGTCCCGCCCTCGTTCCGCAAGCGTCCCCCGGATGGCTGCACCCTTCACAAGGCGACGCTGCGCGACGACGACACCGAGGACCGCGAGGGCTTCCGCGTGACCACGCCGCTCCGCACACTGTTTGACGTGGCTGCCGACCGCGCTGTGACTCAGGACCAGCTCAACGAGATTGTGAAGCAGGCGATTGCCGATGGTGCCGTCCGGCGTTCGACGCTCGCGCAACACGCGCAGCGCGAGGCCGCCACCCCGCGGCTGTCCGCGGCGATCGACGCGGCGGAGGCCTGAGCAATGGCACGTACATTCGGAAGCCCGACTGCGTTTCGGCAGGCTCTTGAGCAACGCCTCCACAACCTCGCCACGGAACGCGGTGTGCCGCTGAACACGCTGCGCCTGAAACTCGTGCTGGAACGGTTGCTGGCGAGGCTCTTCGCGCGAGCCAATCCCCCGTGGCTGCTGAAAGGCGGCTACGCCATGGAGCTTCGCTACCGACCTCACGCGCGGACCACCAGGGACATCGACCTGAGCATCTGCGCGTCCACCTCCCCAGGGACGGCGATCCCGCTTGAGCAGATTCGCGATGACCTCCAGGCCGCTGCGGATACGGACTTGGGCGATCGCTTCATCTATCGAATCGCCGAAGCCCGGACCGAGTTGCGGGGCGCGCCACAGGGCGGGGCACGATTCCCGGTTGAGGCCCGTATGGCCGGCCGCGTGTTCGGGTCGTTCCACATAGACGTTGGCGTTGGGGATGCCCTTAGCGGGTCGCCGGAGCGGTTGCAGGGAGAGGATTTGCTCGCCTTCGCCGGCGTCGCCCCCGCTGTGGCCCTGGCCATCCCGCGGGCTCAGCAGTTCGCCGAGAAGATCCACGCCTACACGTACCCGTGGACGGACCGCACCAACATGCGCAGCCGAGACCTCGTCGATCTGCTTCTGTTGCTGGAACGCGGCACGCCGGCCGTTGAGCATATCCGAACGGCCCTGACCGCCACGTTCGCTGCGCGTCGCACGCACACAATCCCCACCCGGCTTCCCCCGCCACCGAGCGCGTGGGCCGGCGAGTTCGCGGCCATGGCCGTTGAGGTCAGACTCTCAACCACTGGTCTCGAAGCCGCGTTCGCAAAGCTCGCCGACTTCTGGCAGACCCACCGATTCGGCCGGCAGTGACGAGGTGGATGTGGGGGGACAGTCAGCCATTGCGAGTGCAAGTGCCAGTGCCAGATAATTGGCACTGGCATTCCTGGTTGTGTTGGCCCGCGTGTCCTGTTCATCCCGGCGCGCCCGTGCCTGTTCGTGGCGTACCTTTTTACAGGAAGAAGGAGGAACGTAGAAACGCGAGAAGGCGGAAGTCCGGCGACGGCATTCGACTTGTCGTGGAGATGGAGTCGGGTGGTCCGGGGATGGGAGCCGCGGCCGGCTTCAGCCGGCCGGACAGTGCCCTCGGCTTCAGCCGAGGGAAGGCAGGCCCCTCATCTTTTCTTCTCTCTCGCAGCCGGCTTCCAGCCGGCTTTCTCCTGCGAACGACGCCCAAAACCCCCCTGGCCAAAAACGAGCTGCGTCCCCGTTTCAATTCGCGTTTCAATTCCCAGGCCACGGGGTTTTCTGAGACACGGGCTCCGGTGTCCGAAGGAGGATAGAAAGGGCCGCCCGCGGATGGCGTGGGCGAACCCGCCCGGCGACAGACCCGTTGCGGGAAAGCGGCGGCGACGGTTGACGAGGACGCAGACGCGCGCTATTCTCCCCGGCGTCGTTGGGCCGACCCCAGGAGCCTGACGCAAGGGCCGGCCAAAGCAACGAAAGGAGAGCGGGGTGACCCTCCGGAAGAACGTGCGTGCATGGTGTTTCGGGCTGGCGGCGGCGGCAGGGATCGCGATGCCGGGCGCGGCACGGGCTCAGTTCGGCGAGGAATGGAGCGTCTTCCAGGATCCCGAGACGGGCGCCGTCTGCGGAGTGGTCAACACCTCCAACGCCGAACTCACCGTCGTCGCGGACACGGGAGAGGTCATCCGAATCACCGGTCGAGACACGCGGCTCGATGCATTGCTCGTGGATGACGACAACAACGTCTACTACAACGGCTTCGCCGCCGGACGGATGGTCTACGCCGACGATGCGGACGGCTATCCGACCGTGTTCTGGATTACCGACCGCGAGACGGTCGTTCAACTCGACGCGCGAACCGGACAACCCCTGGACAGCGGACTCTTCCCCGAAGAGATCGGCAACACCGGCTGCGACCCCTGCGACTCCATCGACGACGATCCCTTCTGCGACCGCGACGGGGCCGACGGCGGCGGGTTCCGCTTCGGGCCGCTCCTCTGCGGAGCCGGTGCGGCCCCGGCCCTGTGGATATCCGTTGTCGCTCTGCCCCTGGTGGGCCGGACCCGCCGGCGCCGACGCCGGCCCTTGCGGACAAACCCGCTTCTCGATGCGGTCATGCGCAAAACCCTGTGGTGAAACACTCGCGAATTTTGTGGTGAGCGAATTCAATGGTTGCGAATTCAATGGTGTCGGGATGATTTTATTGCATCGATGACTCGGCGCATCCCGATGTGGCCGTCGCCGACCGCGCGCCGGGACGAGCTTCCTCCGGCCCCCGATTCCCAAAGACCGGCAGGCCCTTCACGCCGGATTCCCCCAGCATGATCAGAGACCGGCCGCAATCCCGGTTCCACACGAATGGCCCGCGAGGATCCCGAGTGCCTCGAGACGCCGAAAGGTGCGGGGGGGCCGGCGCACCCGTATCGGACAGGACTACGGCCTGCGGATTCGCGCTCGAAGGATGACGGTTCCGTCCGGGAGGACCCGCGGCGCCGTGTACTCGTGGCCGCGCACGACGGCCCGCAAGGAATGATGTCGCGCGGGGGCGCCGGAAAGCTTGGCCGTCAGGTTTCGCGCCGCGCGGACCTCCGCCGCCCGACGGGCCATCCGGTGCGCCCGCGGTCCGGTCATCCCGCGTGGCGGCCGGCCGACCCCCTCCGCCTCCACGTAGATCACCGGCACGGACGCCTGGGGACTGTGCGGCCCATTCCCCATCGCACCCAGGCAACCGATCCATCCGACAACGACCAGCATGATGGTAACCCCCCAAGTACCCGTTACGACTCACCCCTACCCCCATGACCCCGCCCGTCCGGTTCGGATAGCCGGGAACCGGTGAAAACTCCGACGGAGGCCGAGGCCGGCGGCCACGGGTGAAGGCCCGATGCACTCGGGCCTTCCCCCGCGGCGTGACAGCCGAGGTTGGCGTGTGGCGCCCGCGTTACTGCGGGCCCGTCAGTTCGTTGACGAAGTGGGCCAGGTCATCCAGATCGATCATGCCTGTGCCGGTGAAGTTGCCCGGTTCGCACGCACCGATCGCCTCGCTGCCGAAGCACTGCTGGAACGAGGAGAAGTCCGCCAGGTCCACGTCGCCGTCGGGTTCGAAGTCGCCGTTGCCGTACAGGACGCAGACATCGTCGGTTTCGTTGCACCAGTGCGTGGTGAGGCACGGATCGCCGGCCGACTGGCAGAATCCGTACGCATCACACGTTTCGGCGCCCGTGCAGAACAGGCCGTCGTCGCAGGCGCCGTCGGACGTGCATTCGCACGGATCACAGTTCGGCCCGCCGCAGTCGATACGCTCCTCGCCCTGATTCTGGATGCCGTCCGAACACGTCTCGGACGGGGTGCATTCCAGGGCGACGATCTTGAAGTCGTCCAGTGCGGCCTCCACCAGGGACCCGGCGTCTTCGTCGGACGCGACGAAGCGCAGCTTGACCTGCCCGGTGGGGGTCACGAAGTCGGCCACCGGGAACTCGTGATAGATCCACCCGCCCGACGTGCCGGGGCCGGAGGGTCCGACCGTTTCGGCGTTCTGCCAGGTGGCCCCGCCGTTGTTGGAGATGTCGACGACGAACACGTCCGCGTTGGGCGCGGCTCCCGTGTCGTTCGAGTACCAGCGGTAGTAGCTGATCGTAGCGTCGGACAGGCCTGACAGGTCGAAGACCGGCGACAGGAGGGTGGTCTTGCCGTCGTCGACGTCTCGGGCGCCCAGGCTTCCGCCGTAATAGCCGTCCGTGACCCAGCACTTCACTCCCGGGGGCGGCGTGTGGTCGTCCTCCGGCTGCGCCGCGGTGCCCTCCGGGTCCATCCGGTTCCAGATGCCCGCGGTGGCGTCGTCCCCTTCGTCTCCGACGGTCCAGCCCAGGTCGTCGTCGCCCTCGAAGTCGTACTCGACGACCGTCGTGAACGTGCCCACAAGGGTCGTATGCACACCGGCGGGCGCGTTGGCCGGGGAGAGGACGACGGCGCCCAGGCTCCCTTGGGCGCTGAAGTAATACTCGGGCGTGTCGCCGCAGTCTGCCGCCGGCAGCGTCGCCTGGTACAGGGTGCCGCCCAGCGACGTGAGGCCCGCGGTCAGGAACGCGCCGCCGTCATAGCGATAGTGCAGGGCCCCCGTCCCGGGCACGTACGTTTCGGTCCCGTCGGAGATCTGCACCTGAATTGCCGTAGGGGCGCCGGGCCCGATCGTCTCGGGCAGGCCGTCTGGGAAGCTGATCCTCAAAGGCTCCGGGGCGCCCATGCTGAGATTGGGGTTTCCGAGCAACGCGCCCCACTCGAACGTTTCGTATCGCACGTAGGCCCACAGGTTGTTGACGTACATCTGCCGCAGGGCCCACTGGTGCGCGGCGCCGATCGTGTAGTCGCCCGACGTCACGCTCGTCGTGAAGAAGTAGTCCAGCGACTGGCTCGAACCGTCATAGGGATCGTCCCATCCGGGGCAGCCCAGGGCCACCTTCGTCGCTCCGACCGCTCCGACCGCGCCCCGACCCAGGAGGGCCCGGATGATGTTGTTTTCGTCAGTGTCGTGGTTGCTGCACGCGTCGGCGAACACGATGGACGGGTAGTTGTCGTTGAGCTGCGCGGTGCTGCTGGCCGTGATGAACGCCGGCTGGGAACCGTGGTAGACGTGGGCCGACGTGGGCGAGCCGTGCCCGGCCCAGTTCACGAACCCGAACGTGCCCGACGACCAGACGGACACCACGTTGGCCAGGGTCAGGTTGTAGTCCATGGCGTACGCGGAGTAGCCCTGCTCATACATGCGGGTCATGGTCCAGTCGGCCATCCAGGGCTGGTTCACCTTGACCTCCATCAGCACCGCGTTGTCCGTGCGCGGGTTGGGGTCGTTGTCCCAGAAGAACGCGCCCAGCAGCAGGATGTTCTTTTTGAAGGCCGGGTCCGTGTTCTGCTCGAAGGCCACCGATTTGGTGCAGATGCTCGACACGGTGGCCGCATCGCTGTAGGGAATGCGGCCGACGTTCACCTCCGCATAGAAGTCGATCGGGTCGCTGTTTTCGCCGTACTGATGATCTCCATCGGCGTCCCAGGACTGATCATCGGGCAGGGACAGTTCCGCATAGTAGTAGTCGGTCTCCGGCTGCCCGTATCCCAGATCCTGCGCGGTCCGGCGCACGGGAACGTCGTCGTAGTGACCCACGAGCAGCACGTCCTCGATGCCCCATTCGCCGCCGGGGTACTTGTCGCGCAGAAACGCCCTCATGCGGGCCGCCAGGTCGTATCCGGTGTAGTTGGCGTTGATCCAGGTGGTCGTCACGACCTGCACGGTGCGGCCTTTGGCGGTCTCCCAATTGACCAGCGGGGTCACGGCCGACGTGAGTGAGTCCAGCGTGATGATCACGTAGTCATGGAGCCCGCGGGCAGGGGCTTGCGACGTCGGATACCACTCCGCCGCCTCCGGGTAGTTCACGATGATCTCCCGGGCGACGCGCTCGGAGCGGGCGAGATGGTCCGTCATCGGATCCACGCCCTTCTCGGGAGCGCGATACGTGACCGTCACGGTGATGTCCGGGTAGTACGTCAGCCCGCGCGAGAGGGGACGGTACGCGAACGGGCACACCTGCACGTCCACCAGGTTGTACTTGCGATACCCGGCGGAGCGGACGAACTCGGCCACCCGGGCGGGATAGGGATCGTCGCTGGAGTAGACCGCCGCGCGGTTCGCTTCGTACCGGGCGAGCTGTTCGGCGTGGATGGCGGGGTCTTCCGTGCCGATCACGCGTGGCAACGGGGCCGGTGCGATGTCATAGGCGCCGGGAAGAGAAACCCCTTTTCCGGCGTCCACGGACACGTCCGCCACCTGCGCCCCCGGCGGAATCGCAATGCTGAAGATGCGTGAGGGGAGCTTGGGCTTGCCCGGGACGAGCAGCCGACCATACCCCTCAACGGCCAACTCGTCGAGATCACCCGCTCTCTGATGCTGATAGGGCGCAACCGGCAACGTCACGCGCACCGCACCGTCGGGCGCGGGACCGTCACCGGCGGCGACAACGGGGCTCACCGGAGCCGCAAGCAGGACAAGAACGACAATTCCCAGCGCGCACGCGACCGGCCGATTCGCAGGTCGCGTCATTCGTGATCCCAGCATGTGCTTTCCTCCTTTTTGCCTGTGTCCGTTCGGCCAAACGTCGTTTCTGTTCCATCCGTTTGGCCACGATGGGAATGAGAAGCGGGGCACCGCGTGTGACTCGCAGCGCCCTGGGCTGCCCAATGGAGTCGAACGTGAGGAGGACGGAACCGGATGTCGACATCCGATACTGGACCCATCCCCGCCGGCGTGCAAACACGCAGGTGCAGATGTGGATCTGCGGTGTCTCGCGATCCACCTCATCCCAGGTGCCCAGTGTACACGAATCGTGGACGGTCTTTCAATCCCCCAGGGCGCCGGCCGGATGCATCGGGGCGATAAGCATGCGTAGTACGGGCCGTTGCCGGCCGATTCCTCGTGCGCAGGCCGGCCCAAAGCCCGCAGTCGCCCACACATCTTTTTACTCACCGCCGGGGAGAGGTCGGCGGTCGACCCTCCAGAATCGCGATGATCAGAACGACGCAGAGCGTCTGTGTCAGGACCAGAAGGGCCGTCAGCCAGGTCGCGCCCGGCAACTGCAGGGCGGCCAGGGACGTCGCCATGGTTGCCAGGTAGATGGTCAGAACAGCCGCCCGCGGCGTCATGCCGCGCCGGGTCAACCGATGCGAGAAGTGCCGACGATCGCCCCGGAACGGGCTGTCCCCTGCTCGCAGCCGGACGATCACGACGCTGATCACGTCATACAACGGGACAGCCAGCACCACCACCGGCATCAGCACGCCGTAGGGCACGACGCCGCGCGCCGGATCGTACTCCTGGTACGTGGTCAGCACGCTGAGCATGGCCAGGAAGTACCCCACCACCAGGCTGCCCGCATCCCCCATGAAGATGCTGGCCGGCGAGAAGTTGAACACCAGAAACCCCAGCAGCGTGCCCACCAGGGCCCACGCGACGGTCGGAACGAACACCTGCCCGTTCCGCATGGCCGCCGACGCCAGGATCGCGGCGCTGATGGCCGCCACGCCCGCGTTCAGCCCATCCATGTTGTCCAGGAAGTTGAACGCGTTGATGATCAGCACGATCCACAGGATCGACAGGCCGATCGCCAGCGGCGCCCCGAGAAACTCCGCCACCCGCATGCCGAAGCCGACGACCAGCACGGCGGCCACGAGGAATTGGACGAGGAACTTCACACCCGGGCCCATCGGCCTTCGATCGTCGGCCCATCCCACGATGTGCAGCACCAGCGCCCCGCCCACCAGCGCGAGCACGTTCGGCAGGCGGCTCGCGATGCCCGGGGCATGCAGCCGCAGCAGTTCGGGCAGTTGCGGCGTCCAACCCTGCTGATGAGCCAGCCACACGGCGAACGTCCCCGCCAGCAGCGAGCCGCACAGCGTCCAGGTGATGGCGATGCCTCCGCCCAGCGGCGTGGGGTTCGCGTGCTGCTTGTGCCCGGCCGGCCGGTCGACAAAGTCCGTCCGCCGTGCCCAACGCCGAACCAGCCCGGTCATCACGACCGACGCCCCAAACGTGCCGACCACCGCCGCCAGTACCGCCCAATGCATGGCGGCCAGTCTACTGACGGGCGCAGGATCCGAAAAGGCACAACCAGGCGGTGAGGTAGCAGCCCCGATCCCCACGAGACACCGTTGTCCGCCCTCCTTCGCGAGGGTATGCTCCTGCGTGTCATGAGCACCGCAAGCGATCTGCCTCTCGACGAACTTCTCCAGGGCGTCTCCCGCACGTTCGCCCTGTCTATTCCGGAGCTGCCCGAGCCGCTGGGGCGCTGGATCGGCACGGCCTACCTCATCTGCCGTATGATCGACACCGTGGAGGACCGGCCCGGCACGGACCCGGCTGATCGCCGGCGGATGTTCGACGAGCTGGTGACGGCCCTGGGCCCGCCCGTCCGCCCCGAGGCCGCCACGGGCCTGACCGAGCGGTTTGAGGACTATCCCGATTCCGATGCCTGCGGCCGGCTCATGCAGCGGGCGGGTCAGGTGCTGGCGGAGTTGGCGTCGTTCCCGCCGCCGGCGATCCAGGCCGTCACGGCCTGCGCCCTGGAGATGATCGAGGGCTTCCGCGAAACCCCGCTCACCACGCGCGATCGGCGCCCTCGGTTTCTCTGCCAGACGCTTGACGATCTCGAGCGGTACTGCCACTACGCAGCGGGGATCGTGGGCGTGATGCTGGCCCGGCTGTTCGCCCTCCAACTCGGCGAGGACCCCAGCCTGCTCGCGCCGCAACGGCTGGAACAGGCCCACCGGTTCGGCCGCGGGCTGCAATTGACGAACATCGTGAAGGACCACCCGGCAGACCTCGCCGACGGGCGGGTGTTCATTCCGCCGGAAGCGGCCCGGCTATGCAGATTGGAACCCGGGGTGCTCAAGCAGCCGGCCCTCCCGATGCCCGTGCGGAAGCTCATCGTGTCTCGGGCGGCCGCACATCTCGACGAGGCCCTGGACTACACACTGGCCTTCCCCGGCACCGCCACCGGCATCCGCCTGTTCTGCCTTCAGCCGTTAATGATGGCCGTACTCACGCTCGACCGCGTCCTGACCCACACGGACACCACGCCCGACGATCGGCCGAAGATCTCTCGGGAGCAGGTTGCGGACGTGCTGGAGACCAGCCGCCGTCTGGTCTGCGACAACGACGGGCTCCGCGACTGGTACGCCCGGCACCGGCCAGACCCGAATCCCGAACACTGAGAAAGGCCTGCTTCGGCGGCAAAAAAAGAGAGGGAGGCCCACGTCCTACTCCCCTCAGGACGCGGCCCCCCTCGAACCTGGCTCCCCACAAGGCCCACTCACCGGTCCGCCCGGCGGATCGCCGACCATCTCCCCAGCGGTCGGCGATCCAGGCGGAGCTATTCACCTCCCCCACGTTCACTCAGACCCGGCGGCCGACCCCTTCGCGGGGCCAGGTTGCCGCCGTGTCCCCTCGCTCTCCCTCCCGGCTGCCTCACCCCCCCCAGCATTCTTCGCTGAGTCGAAAGGACATGTAACACGCCGCGTGCCAGTGGACACGAAGCGAGGATAAATCGCCGGGCATGACCGTAATGCGATTTCCTGACGAAAGTTACGACCGGTGTTCCAGTTCGCCAGGAAGGTCACGCGGTGGGCGGCTGGGTGACGGCGGTGGGTGTGGGGAGTCCACGGCGGGCACTATTGCCCAACCTGATCGCCACACCCATAATCCGGCTCTCGCACAGACAAGACTTCGAGAGACCCCCGCATGAAGGCCATGGTTCTGCGACATCCCAACCCCGTGCACAATCGCCCGCTGAACCTGGACGAGGTGGAGGCGCCGGAGCCGGGCCCGGGGCAGATCCGCATCCGCGTGCGGGCGTGCGGTGTGTGCCACACGGATCTGCACACCATCGAAGGCGAGTTGGGGCGTTTGCCGTTGCCGCTGATTCCGGGGCACCAGGTGGTGGGGACGGTCGATTCGCTCCACGGCCGAATGCGAGGCGTCAAGGTGGGCGATCGGGTGGGGGCGGCCTGGCTACACGAGACGTGCGAAGCGTGTCCGTTCTGCACGCGCGGCGACGAGAACCTCTGCCCGGACGCCCGTTTCACCGGCTACCACGTCAACGGCGGATACGCCGAATACATGACGATCGGGCACGGATTCGCGTATCGGCTGCCTCGCGGGCTGGACGACGTACAGGCGGCGCCGCTGCTGTGTGCGGGCATCATCGGGTTCCGCGCCCTACGGCTGTCGGGCGTTCTGCCGGGCGGGCGGCTGGGCCTCTACGGCTTCGGGGCATCGGCGCATGTGGCCATCCAGATCGCCCGGCATTGGGGCTGCGAGGTTTATGCATTCTCTCGGGGCGAGCAGCACCGGGCACTGGCCGCGGAGCTGGGCGCTGCGTGGACCGGGGAATCCGGAGAACCGCCGCCGCAGCGGCTGGACGCAGGAATTGTGTTTGCGCCGGCCGGCAGCATCGTGCCGCAGGCGCTGGAGCACCTTGCTCCCGGGGGCACGCTGGCCCTGGCCGGCATCTACATGAGCGAGATTCCGCCGCTGGAATACGAGAGGCACCTTTACTACGAGAAGGTCTTGCGCAGCGTCACGGCGGCCACCCGCGCGGACGGTCGCAACCTGCTCCGCCTGGCCGCCAAGATCCCTATCCACACCACCGTGCAGACGTACGCCCTGGAAGATGCGAACCGCGCGCTGTGCGACCTGAAAGACGGCGCGGTCAATGGCGCGGCGGTCCTGACGATGGAGCAGACACCCGCGTAAGGTTCGTGCCACGCGCTGCCACTCGGCCGGCGATCCGTGGCCGGCCACGCACCGGTGCCGCGAGGGAAGTGACGTTTGCGTCTCGTCCGGGGACGGCGACGCGGGCTCCAATCGGCGGCCGCGGCATAAGGCCGCAGGTGAGGCCCCGATCCCATCGGGGCCTCAGGCATACTACTCGGGGTCCGAGCGGCCCACCGCAACAAGGAGGGGACGGGAGGCTTGTCCGCGAGAATTGCGATTCCATCGCGACATCATGAGAATGGCGGTCCGGGTGCTCAACTCTCTGAAGCAAGAGGCACAGTAACCGGCTGGAAAGCCGGTCCCACACCAGAAGCCGGTCCCACACCAGAAGCCGGTCCCACAAAAGCAGCCGGTCCCACATCCGGAAAGCCGGCGCCACGGCCTGCCACCCGGCTACGGCTGCCCGAGCCATGCTGCCGCCGGGCGACCGCGAGGCCCGATAACGCCGAGTCCGGGAATGTTTGCTCAATCCGAAGCATCTCTCAACCGATGGACCGGGTGACGTATCTGTTCGTATCCGTCACTGGCAAACCACACGAACGGGAGATTCTGGCACCATGCACACATTCCGCTCTTTCCATCGACACGAGTTCCTGATCCTGGCATCCCTTCTGGCCCTTATCTGCGCGGCGACCGGTTGTCAGACCGGCGCGCCGGGGGCCGCTTCGGACCCGCCGGACACCTTGAACACCGAGATCGATCCCGCGCCGCCGGCCGACGGGCCGGACGGTCCGCCGGGGTTTGGCACGCTGGTAGTGGAAACGGTGGACGGGGCGACAAACACCTACTACGACATCTACCGGGCCGCCGGCACGGATTCGGTGCTTACGTACCAGGAGGCGCATGAGCCGATTCCCCTCGCCCCCGGCCTGTACCGCCTGACGCAGTACTTCAACGCGGATTTCGTTTACGCAACAGACGTACCGATCGAGGCCGGGGTCACCACAACCATAACGCTGGGGGCCCTCGAAGTCGTGACGGTGCCGAACGCATCGGACGGCGAGTACGACATCTACGACACGACCGGAGCCACCGAGTACTCCAGCTACAATGAGCCCAATATTCTGATCACCGCCCCGGCCGGCACGTTCACACTGAAAGAGTATTTTAACGGCGACTTCGTGTACGCCATGGACGTAACGGTCACGGCCGGTGAGGTCACCACGGTGGAAATGGGCGGTATTGAACTGACCACCGTCACCGGCGCGGCAGACGGCACGTACGGCATCTATGACGAAGCGGGAGAGGAGGTGTTCGCCACCTACAACGACCCAGACATCATCATTACGGCACCAGCCGGCACGTTTACGCTGAAAGAGTACTTCAACGACCGGTTCACCTACGCCTCAGACGTGCAGGTGGTCGCGAGTGAGGTCACGACCGTGCCGATGGGGGCGATCCGGTTCAACGGACCGCTGGCCTATGACATCTATGTCGGGGGAGAACTCGTGGCCTCGTACAACGACCCACAGGTGGCGGTCACCGCTCCGGCGGGCACGTACACCCTCACGAAGTACTTCGACGAAGACGTGGTGCTGGCCACCGACGTGGTGGTGACGGCCGGCGCCGTCACGGACGTGCCATAGGGGCGTGGCGAATCAGGGGTGGAGGAGTCTGCCCTCCATTCCTCCGGCCACCGGGATGATCGCCCCGCTGATGTGACCGGCCAGCGCGTCGGACACCAGGAACACGACGGCGGCGGCCACGTCCTGCGGCCGGGCGATCTTCCGCAAGGCCATGGTGGATGTCACCCGTTGGATGACCGCCGGATCATCCGCGTGCCCGGCGGCCATGGGCGTTTCGGTCCAGCCCGGGCATACGCAATTGACCCGACCGCGCGGCGCCAACCCCACGATTTCGTTCTTCACGCTTCGGGTCAGCCCGTACGCCATACCCGCCTTGGCCGCCGCATAATCGGCGTGATCCGCTTCGCCGAACAGAGCGGCGGTCGAGCCGACCAGAACGATGGACGCGGACTCGCGAGGCACCTCCGCCAGATGCCGAAGGAAGGCCCGGCACGTCAGGAAGACACTGGTCAGATCGGACTTCAGGGTCGCGTGCCACTGGGCCAGCGCCATTTCGTGCAAAGGCACGGCCCCCGCGTTCCAGATGCCCGCGTTGGCGATGACGGAGTGAATCTGCGGGAACCGGCCCAGGATCGCCGTGAACATGGCGTCGACCTGTCGCTCATCCCGGAGGTCTGCCTGCACGGCCAGGCACGGCACGCTCAGTTCGCGACGAAGAGTCTGCACGGAGTCGGCATTCGTGCGGTAGTGCAGGGCCAGTGAGGCGCCCTCTGCCGCAAGCGCGCGGGCGATGGCCTGACCGATCCCGCCGGACGCTCCGGTCACCAGCACGCATTGATTTTTCAATCCCGCATCCATCGGACACCTCCCGTGTCAGCGTCCATGAACCACTGACCGGACCTGCTCGACCTCCGGTGGTCCCTTCTTCCCTCACCCGCGCTCGCCTCGTGAAACCGCGGGCCGGGAGGGCTCGCGCGATCGCACCCGCGAGCCGCCGCGGACCATGACGAGTATTATGGCGTGCGGCCGCCCCAGGGGAACCGGTCCGCCGGGCAGGACGGCACGGGTGTCCGGCAAGCCCCATACGACTCGATGGTGGTTGACGCAGTCGGCCCCGTAGCCGACGATAGGGACTTGTCCGTGCCGTCCCTGCGCGGTCTTGGGGGCGAAGCCGGCCGGGGAGGCCGCCCGCGTCGGGCCGGGCTGAAGTGGGGGACAGGGTCACACATGTCCCCGGGGAAACAAGGAGGTATTACTATGTCGATCGGGAAGTGTGCTCAGGCGGTCATCCGACCGGTGTCTGTTTTGGTTCTGACGGCGGTGCTGGTCGGCGGGGTGGCCGCTTCCGTGTCAGCCGGGGAGGTGGACGACTGGGCGAAGGAGGCAGACAAAACGCTGCGAGGGGCGGAGCGGCTGATGTTCAACGGCAAGAACGCGGAAGCCCTGGAGCAACTCAACGCGGCGGGCGCCCTGCTCAAGAAGATCGAGGAGGCGGACGCCGGGCATAAGAACCTCAAGACCCTGCGGAACAAATACGAGAAGCTCCAGAAAGACCTGGCCCGGCGAATGGGGACCGGCGAACCTGCATCCGGCGCGGCGCCGGCCGCCGCGGACAAGCCGAAGGCAGACAAGCCGGCCACTCTGCCCTACCCGGTGCGAGAGGCGATGAAGGAGTTCCAGGACACGCAGCGCGCCGTCGAAAGCTCGTATCGCATGATCGAGAACTCGAAAACGATGGAACTCTCGAAATCCGTGGAGGACTACTACGCGGACATCGAGAAGCTGTTCCCGGCGCTGGAGGCGGCCCTGAAGAAGGTCCGCGAGGTGGCGGCGGAGAAGGGCGTGGAATCACATCCGGACCTGGACGAGGCCCAGGCATACATCGACGCCCAGCCCGAGCGGCTTTCGCAGGTCAAGGCCGAGATGGCCGCGTTCCTGAAGGAAAAGGCCGCCAAGGAGGCCGAGGAAAAGGCCAAGGCCCAGGAAGCGGCCGGACCCGCGATCGACGTGGCGCAGGCCCAGGAAGACTGGAAAGCCTTGGCCGCCCTGTGCGAGGAATACCAGTCCAACTTCCTGTCGGAGACCGACGTGAAGAAGAAGGGAGTGGTGATCCACACGGCCTGGGAAGACTGGAAGAAGCGATTCGAACCCGTGCGGACTCGGTTCCGCGAGCGCTATGGCGACACGAACCTCAAAGTCTACGACGTGTTCGAGAAGGTACCCAACCTGGAAGACGTCGAAATGCCGGCCGTCCAGGCCGCCAACGTGGCGTACGGCATCGACTTCGCGGAGCGCGAGCGGCAGATCGCAGGCTGGGCGCAAGCCTGGGCCAAGGACGCCCTGCGCGTGTCGGACAGCATTGCCGCCGACAACAAGGAGAAGCTGGAACTGAAGTACGCGCGGGCGGAAGGCGCCGTCAAGTACTACAAGCTCGCCCAGCTCTGGAACCCGGACGGCAAGTACGATGAAGCCATCCAAAAGGCCGAGGCCGCCGCGGCCGCGGCCCTGCCCCTGTGGAAAACCGTGCTGAAGGAGTTGACCTGGCCCGGCCACAACAAGGACTACGCCGGCCCGGGCAAACCCGATGAAATCGCCAAGGCCGTCCTGGAGTTCCTGAAGGAAAACCCGAAGTGGAGCGCTCGGGAATACGACGATGAGCACCTTCCCTACGCCGCGTGCGTGGAGGGCAAGGACTGGGAGATCTGGAAGCGCGCCCCGCTCACCCAGGAGCCGACACAGTATTCTCTTGACGTCCTCGTCGCATTCGAGGGCAAGGCCGACCCGGAACTGGTGTACGTCTACCACATGGTGATCTACACCGCGGAGGCCGCGGGTGTGAAACCCGGCCTGCCCATCAAGCATGCCAATTCCAAGCTGTACGCCTGCTACCGCATGTTGAAGAGCAACGTGCCGAAGCCGAAGTAGGCCGGACGACAGCCTTGGCGACCGCCCACATCGGAGGCCGGGGGGTGATGCCCCCCCGGTCTCCTTCGCGCGCTGGCCGTGTGCAATCACGCAGTCACACGCTGCGATTCCTTCGAAGGCACGTTCGGCTTTACAGCGTTTCCCGGGTGGCGTAGGCTGCCCCTGGCGTACCGTCCGGGCACGTCAGGAGTGCGTCGGAAGAAGAACGACGCGACGGCGCCGATCATTTGAAGGTGGTTCCCATGTACCGGCAACTCCACAAGATTTTCTTGAAGGGCTTGGCTGTCGTAGCTCCGCTGCTGATCACGTGTTACGTGATCTACTGGCTGGCCTCGATGCTGGAATCGTTGTTGGGTCGGGGCGTGAAGCTCGTGCTGCCCGACAAGTATTACGTGCCGGGCGTCGGCCTGGCCATCGGGATCGTGCTGATTCTTGCGATCGGCCTGCTGTTTCAGACCTGGATCGTCAAGTGGATCTGGCATCGTGCGGAGCGGCTACTGGATCGCATCCCGCTCGTCAAAACCATTTATGGCGCAGTCCGTGATCTGACGGACTTTATGAACCGCAGCGCGACGGAAGATGCGAAACGCGTGGTGCTCGTCACGTTGCCGGGCAGCGAGATGAAGCTCATGGGGTTCGTCACGCGGGACGACTTCCGCGATGTGCCGGATGCACTGGGCACGGAGGAGACCGTCGCGGTGTACCTGCCCATGAGCTACCAGCTCGGTGGATTCACGGTCATGATTCCGCGGGCAAGCGTGGAACCGCTCGACATGGATATGGAGCGGGCCATGCGGTTCGCGCTGACGGGCGGGATGGTGGGAAAACGATGAGTCCGCCGGCCCAGGCCTGGCCTGACCTTGACAGGGCCTGCCTGGACCGGTAAACGCGCTCACTTGCTCGCGAGGTTGGGGGGAGGGTCGGTCATCGTCGTTTGCGCCAATTGGGCCCGTAACCTTCTGTACGGAAAGGACTTTCTGTGAGTGAACCCCTGGGCAGCTTCTGTCTGGTTCTCCATGGGCACCTGCCGTACGTGCTGCATCACGGATACTGGCCGCACGGCGAAGACTGGCTGTATGAGGCCGCCGCCGAGACCTACCTGCCCATCCTGGACATGATCGCCGAGGTGCACCAACTGGGGGGCCGGCCGGCCATCACCGTGGGCCTGACGCCGATCCTGCTGGAGCAGATGGCGCACGATCGGTTCAAGCAGTGCTTCCGCGAGTACCTGGAGGAGCGCATCGCCCGGGCCGAGCATGATCGGAAGGAATTCGAATCCCGTGATGAGGCGCACTTCGCCTACCTGGCGAAGCGCTGGGGCGAATGGTACGCCCGGACCGCCGAGCAATTTGAAGAGATGAAGCGGGACATCCCCGCCACGTTCGGCCGCTGGGCCAGGGAAGGAATCATCGAGATCCTCACGGGGCACGCCACACACGGGTACACGCCGCTGCTCCTGGAGGATTCGTGCGTACGGGCGCAGATTCGGGCGGGCATCGCCTCCACCCGGCGGATTCTCGGCATCCAGCCCACGGGATTGTGGCTGCCGGAGTGTGCGTATCGGCCCGCGGGCCGGTGGTACCCGGCCGTCGATTTCGGCGGTCCGCGGGATCGATTGGCCGTCGAGCAAATGCTGGCGGACGAGGGAATCACGCACTTCTTCATTGAGGACCCGCTGGTCCCGACGAACATCGGCGACGAGAAGGCCGGGCTGTTCTACGACCAGCTCTCCGACGACCGCAAGCGGTTCATTCACGAATGCGGCGACTGGCGGCCCACCGTCGGCCCGGTCGGATTGCGCAGCCCGTCCAACGGCGCGGTGCTCGCCGCGTACGCCCGCTGCCGCGAGGTGTGCGAGCAGGTGTGGTCCGGGTGGATCGGATACCCCGGCACCGGCGCCTACCTGGAGTTCCACAAGAAGCACGGCGAACGGCGGGGACTGCGTTACTGGAAGGTCACCCACGCCCAGTCGGGCCTCGGGGAGAAGGACCCGTACTATCCGGACGACGTGCCGGGCGTGATCCACCAGCAGGCCGGCCACTTCACGAATCTGATCCGGCAGACGCTGCGGGACCACCGCAACCGGTACGGCCGGCCGGGGGTCGTGATCGCAAGCTTCGACGCGGAGCTGTTCGGACACTGGTGGTTTGAGGGTCCGCGGTTCTTGAGGGACCTGCTGCTGAACCTTCACCACGACCCGGAGGTTCATGTTTCGACCGTGCAGGACGAGCTCACCCGCCGGCCTCCGGAGCGGTTCCACCGGCTGCCGGAGTTTTCCTGGGGTGAGGGCAGCGACAATCGGGTCTGGATCAACGACCGGACCCGCTGGATGTGGGAGGTCGAGTACCGGGCGGAGGCAAAGTTCGGGCGGAACACGTACCACCTGCCCTGGCAGAAGGACAAGCAGATTCGCGACCTGCTGGAGCGGGCGGCGCGGGAGCTGCTGTTGCTCCAAGCGTCCGATTGGCCGTTCGTGGTGGCCCGCGGACAGGCGGTGGACTACGGCATTCGCCGTTTCGCGCTGCACGACAACCGATACGAGATTGTGAACAACGTGATCGACCGCATCCTCGACGGCAACAAGATTTCCCCGCTGGAAGAGCACCAGCTCCGAGACGGCGAGATCCACGACAGCGTGTTCCCCAAGATCGACCTGGCGTGGTGGAACATGTGACGGCGCGTGCGGCGCAAATCCAAAATCGAGAAGCAAAGGCGGGCAAATCGGGTACACTGTCTCATGGCGCGGGCTGCGCCCGCAACCCAAGGGACGAAGGGACGGAGGGACGAAGGGACGGGGGAGAAAGAGCTTGCGCCAGTGCCTTCGTGGAAATCTGCGCGGGCCGAGAAGAAATCGCACGTTTGTTGTACGGGGACGGGCACGCGGGAGTGGTGCGGTGCGCATTTGCGGAATCGATCCGGGGCTGCACACGTCGGGCTACGCCGTGCTGGACGCGGACGGCAGCGCGGTGATCGTGCGCGACGCCGGCATCTGCCGGACACAGCCGGAGGCGGACCTCGGACAGCGGCTCGTCCAGATCGAGGCGGATTTCTCCAGCGTGTTCGAGCAGTGGCGGCCAGCGGTGGTGGCGGTGGAGCAGCTCTACGCCCATTACAAGCACCCGCGAACGGCCGTCCTGATGGGGCACGCGCGCGGCGTCATGCTGGTGACGGCCGGCCGGTTTGGGGCGGAGATCCGCAGCTACGGCGCCACGCAGGTCAAGCGATTCCTGACTGGAAACGGCCGGGCGGGCAAGGGGCAGGTGCAACGGGCGATCATGGCCGCCCTCGGCCTGCCGGAGATACCGGAACCGGCCGACGTGGCCGACGCGCTGGCGATCGCCCTGGCGGCGGCGTACGATCTGAGCCGCCGGCCGTGCGCGGAGCGGCCGGCGTAGACGGATGGCGGTGCAATGATCGTCCGGCTGACGGGCTCGTTGATTGATCTGGATGAAGAGACCGTCGTGATTGATCGCGACGGTCTGGCCCGGGAGGTGCTGGTGCCGCGGTACGCGCTGGGCGAACTGGCGGCCTGCCGCGGGCGCGAAGTCACCGTGCATACGCTGGAGTTCTACGAAGGCAACCAGGCGTCCGGACACCTGACGCCGCGGCTGATCGGCTTCCTTCATCCGGAAGACAAGGCGTTCTTCCGGCGGTTCATCTCGGTGAAGGGCATCGGGCCGCGCAAGGCGCTGAAGGCCCTGGCCGAGCCGACGGGCCGGATCGCCCGCTGGATTCAGGACCGCGACTGCAAGGCCCTGGCCCGACTGCCGGGCATCGGCAAGCGCGCGGCCGAACTGATCGTCGCGGAGCTTCAGGGCAAGCTGGATGATCTGGCCCTGGGATCGCAAGCCCCGGCAGAAATGGTCGAGCTGACCCACGCCCAGCGGGACGCCCTGGAAATCCTGGTCGCCTGGGGTGATTCCCGCGCCGACGCGCAGCGCTGGCTGGAGCGGGCGGGCCAGTTGCATTCGGACGTAACCGCGGCGGATGAATGGGTCCGGCTGGCCTACCGGGTGAAGACGGGGATGGAAGGGTAAGAAGAAGGCACGAAGGCACGGAGGGAAGAGACGGGTAGGAGGTGGCGCGGGTGGCGCGGGAGCGGGTGATTTCGGCGGAGCAGAAACGCACGGATGATGATGCGGCGGCCTTCTCCCTGCGCCCGCAGCGGCTGGCGGAGATGGTCGGCCAGCGCGCCGTGATCGACAAGCTGGAAATCGCCATGCGAGCGGCCGGTCAGCGAAACGAGCCGCTCGAGCACATCCTGCTGGACGGGCCGCCCGGGCTGGGCAAAACCACGCTGGCCTTTGTCATCGCAAACGAGATGAGGGGGCGGCCGCCGCGGATCACGTCGGGCCCCGCACTGGGCAAGCAGGCGGACCTCATGGCCCTGCTGACCAACCTGGAAACGGGCGACATTCTCTTCATCGACGAGATTCACCGACTGCCGCGGGTCGTGGAGGAGTTCCTCTACCCCGCCATGGAAGATTTTCGGGTGGATTTCACCATCGAGGGCGGCATCGGCGGGCGAACGGTGAACTTCGCCCTGCGACGGTTCACCCTGATCGGAGCGACCACGCGCGCGGGAATGCTCTCGTCGGCCATGCGCGACCGGTTCGGGCACCACTTCCACATGGACTTCTACGGGCAGGCGGAGCTTTCGGAGATCCTTCGGCGTTCGTCGACGCGGCTGGACCTCCAACACCGCGACGGAGCGCTGGATCTCATCGCCCACCGCAGCCGCGGCACGCCGCGCGTGGCGAATCGACTGCTCCGTCGCGTGCGCGACTACGCCCAGGTCAAAGGCGACGGCGTCTTGACGCCGGAGGTCGTGTCTCGGGCCCTGGAAATCCAGCAGGTGGACGCGCTGGGGCTGGACGAACTGGACCGCGGCTACCTGCGGGCGCTGATCAACGTGTACGGCGGCGGACCGGCCGGCATCGAGGCCCTGGCCGCCACCATGGGCGAAGACCGCGACACGCTGGAAGACGTGGTGGAGCCGTACCTGCTGCAGATCGGCTTCGTGGTCCGCACCCGCCAGGGCCGCCAGGCCACCCGCCCCGCCTACGAACACCTCCACCTGCCCCCCCCAGCCACCGACCCCCACCCCCCGGCCTCAAACGGCGAGCTGCTGTTCTGAGTCGGGCAGGCAGCCCGTATGGCGCCCGCCGCGGACCGCGCCCCGGCACTCCGCGATCATCGGTGCGCAGCAATACCACGAACCCCTTCCCTCGCTGTTGCGGTGATGTACAGGGGGCAGCCGAGTTCCGCCACCCCGCAATCCCCAAACCCAGACCGATAGCTTGTTTGATGTTGTAATTGCATTATCGAGGAGAATTGGCTAGCATGTACCATATTCGGTCCAAATGCTGATTTGAGGAGGGACGCATTATGACACGCCACGGGTTGGGAGTTGCCGGTCTGGCCCTTGTTCTTCTGCTTGGGACGGTTCTGGCTTCAACGACTAGGGCGGCCACGTGGTACGTGGACGACGATGCCCCGGCCGGGGGCAACGGGCAGAGCTGGCCCACTGCTTTCCGGTACCTTCAGGACGCGCTGCACGCCTGCACGACCGGTGACGAGATCCGCGTGGCCGCGGGTCGGTACACGCCGGACCGCGACGAGGCCGGCCTGGTCACACCGCTGGACCGTTACGCGTCGTTCATCCTGGTGGACGGCGTGGCCCTGCGCGGCGGGTACGCGGGTATCGGAAGTGCGAACCCAGATTCCCAGGACGTGGCCCGCTATGTCACCGTATTGAGTGGCGACCTTTTGGACGACGACATCTGGCCCGCCCTTGGCACGGACAACAGCCGGCACGTGGTGACCGCTGAGGCAGTCGGCCCGTCAACCATCCTGGAGGGGTTGGTGATCGAAGCAGGTTACGGCCACGGAAGCTATACCGATGTGCTGTCACGTTCCGGCGGGGGGGTCTTCAGCCACGGCAGCAGTCTCCAGATTCGACGATGCACGTTCCGTCACTGCTACGCATCCCGGTACGGAGCTGCCTTGTATCACGGCGGTGGCGGTGTCGTCTCCCTCGTGAACTGCTTCATCGAGCGATGTCAGGCCGAGTCCGGAGCGGGCGTCTTCGTGGACGGCCCGTCCGAGTTGGTGATGGATCACTGCACGATTGTGGACAACCTCGCGGAGACGGCCGGCGGCGGGCTGTTCCTGCGTGCGGCAACCGCGGCCGTGACGAACTGCATCTTCTGGGATAATCGAACGGAAGATGAGCACCTGCTGCCCACGGAACCCGGGCAGGTCTTCGCGGATGAGGCAAGCACACTCACGGTCAACCACAGTTGTGTTCAGGGCTGGACGGGTGCGCTCGCGGGAGTCGGCAACTTCGACGCCAATCCCCTGCTGGTGCGGCGCGGGTTCCGGCTGCAAGCCGGCTCGCCGTGCATCGACGCCGGCAGTGGTGACGCCGGTTGGACGGACATCGATTCAGAGGCGCCGGGATCCGGCGGCGTGCCCGACGTCGGCGCGGACGAGTTCGTGGATTCGGACATGAACGGACTGCCGGACCGGTGGGAGGAGATCCACTTCGGCACCCTGACCGGTGCTGATCCGGACTCCGACACCGACGCAGACGGGTTGACGGCTCTGGAGGAGTACGCCCTCAACACAAGTCCCGTTGTGGCGCGCGGGGTGTACTACGTCGATCCGGCGGGCGACGACACGTGGGACGGCCTCAGCCCGGTGGCAGATGGAACCCACGGCCCCAAGCGCACGATTCAGGCGGCGATTGATGCAACGCGGCCGGGTGAGATCGACGTGGTCGTCGTGCGAGACGGAATCTTCACGGGTGCCGGGAACCGCGGACTTTCGCTTCCCGCCCATGACATGGTATTGCGCAGCGAGAACGGTCCCGCCAATTGCATTATCGATTGTGAGAAGGCGGAACGGGGGATTCGCGTGGACCGTCGGCAGACGTCTGCGACGGCAATACGGGGGCTGACCATTCGACGCGGGAAAGTGCTTCTGTCCTCTTCGACCACGGCGTACGGGGGAGGAATATACTGCGATCACGCCGATGCCACGATCCGCGATTGCATCATCTATGAGTGCGAGGCGGTCGGAAGCGGAGGATACGGCGGTGCCGTTTGCCTCTATGGGAGTCGCGGGCGTATCTGTGATACCTTTGTGGCAGGCAATCTGGCCGAGGGGAGCCGTGCCGCGGGAGGCGGCATTGTACTTCGGCGTGGATCGCCCCAGGTGGAGCGCTGTGTTGTGCTCGACAACCAGGCCCGCATGACGACTCCAGTGGCCCCCGGCAATTCGAGCGGCGGAGGAGGGATCGCGTCGGATTCCAGTCAGTCAAGCATCCGGGACTGCCTGGTTGCCGGAAACAGCGCGTACTGCGGGGGTGGAATCTGCGACGTGTTCTGCTGCGGGCCCAGCCTCGATGGCACCCTCGGATCGTGCATTGAGCGATGCGAGATACGACAGAACGCTGCCACCTTTGGTGGCGGATTCTACTGCGAGGGCGCCGCGTCTGACCTGGTCACGTGCGTGATCGTCCGGAACCTGAGCACACTCACCGCAGCGGTGCATTCCTGGGACTATGCGTACCAATGGCCGTTCGTGACCCACTGTCTGATTGCCGAGAACTCCAACGTGAGGAACTGGCCAAGCCAGTCGCCTCTTCTCGCCGGCATCTCCGGAGTCTATTTCGTGTCGAATAGTATTGTCTGGGGAAACGACCCGCTGCAAGCCGGTGAGTACGTCGAGATGGACTACTCGTCGGTGCAGGGGGGATACCCCGGAATCGCCAATATCGATGAGATGCCCGCTTTCCCCGTGGGGCAGGACTGGCACCTGCTGCCCGGCTCCCCAGGCGTAGATAGCGGAACGAACACGCCAGCGAAGCCGTTGCCGTTGCACGATTTTGACGGGGCACCTCGCTCGGTTGACGGCAATGGCAACGGTGACGCCCGACCAGACGTTGGCCCCTACGAATACGTGCCGGGCGTGCCCCGGTTGGCCGTCTCACCGAGTTGGATTGATGTGGACGTGCCGAGGGGTGGGCCCGAGGCTGAGCCGGTTCAACTGTCCATCCGCAATTGCGGTGACGGCGTTCTGCACTGGCAAGCGTCAGAAGACGCGCCATGGCTCTCCCTTTCGACGGTGGAGGGTGAATCGGCGGGACAAACGCAGACCGTGGAAATCACCTTCGACACGACCGGGCTCACCTGGGGTCGATACATCGCCTTTGTCACCTTCACTTCCGACGGGGCCGCAACCACACAAAGGCGAATTCCCGTGACACTCCATGTCCGACGCGTGCAAAGAGTCCCGGCACAGCACGCCACGATCCAGGCAGCCATCACGGCCGCCCAGCAAGACGACGTCGTGATGATCGCTGACGGAATCTACAACGAATACATCTACCTGCAGGAGAAGTCGATCACAGTCCGCAGCGAGAACGGACCCGCAAACTGCATCATCGACCGCCAGTACCTCGGGCCGGGAATCGGCGTACACCGCTGCGGACCGATACCAGCAACTATCGAAGGCCTGACTATACGACACGCGATCGACAGTGGTGTGAACATCTCGTACAGCGACGGTGTCGTTCTCAGAAACTGCCGGTTGCTGCATAACGAAGGCTACCGTGGCGGTGGACTGAATGTCGTCAGGAGCCGCGTGAGCGTTGTGGACTGCCTGTTCCAGGGCAACGTGGTGCCGGGCGAAGGTGGTGGCGTTTTGGCACAGGAAGCTGTGCTGACCATGCGCGGTTGCCAGGTGTGCGAAAACCGGAGTGAGATCACAAGCAGCGCAGTCGGCGGGGGCGGGATGTCCTTGTCCCTCGTACGCGGAGAAATCCACGGTTGCCGGATTCTTGGGAACTCGGCAAACGGTGTGGGGGGCGGTCTGGACCTGCGTATCACCGCCGTCCGAGTGTCGAACAGCCTGATTGCGGGAAACCTGGCCCGGAATGCCGGGGGTGTCTCTGTCAGCGGCACGTTCGGGAATGAACAGCTTCTGGTCCAGAACGCCGTGATCGCGTCCAACACGGCCACAAATGGAGACGGCGGGGGCGTGGGGGTCGGCAGCGGAGCGCTTCGGCTTCAGAACAGCACGGTGGTGGGCAACACGGCGACCTGGCGGGGCGGCGGCGTGTACGCCGGTGGCGATGAGCTGGATATCCGAAACTCAATCGTAACAGACAACACGGCACCCCAGGGACCGCAGATCGCCGTGTCATTCGGCTCGCTAAAGGCTCGCCGCAGCGCCGTGCGCGGCGGCGAAGCTGACATCTGGGATGGAACCTATTCCGGCGGAATCGTCGTGTGGGACAACGTCATCGCTGAAGACCCGCAACTCAAGAACCCCGCAGGCGTTGATCAGTTGATGTCCACGTGGCGGGACGGCGATTACACGCTGCGCGCGGGATCGCCCTGCATCGACTCGGCCAGCAGCGCGTCGTTGCCCATCGACTGGCTGGATGCCGATGCCGACCAGTCCTGGGTTGAGTGGTTGCCCGTCGACGCAGCAGGGCTTCCGCGGGTTGTCGACGACCCAACCGCACCCAACGTCGGATATGGTGAGCCACCGTTCGTCGACATGGGCGCCTTTGAGTACCAGGACGACTGCAACGAAAACGGAGTCATCGACAGCCTGGATCTGGCAAACGGCACCAGCGCCGACTGCACCGGCAACGGCGTACCGGACGAGTGCGAGCTGGATTGCGACGGCAACGGGCTGGCCGACGTCTGCGAGATCGACCTGGACCCGGGGCTGGACGCGAACGGGAACGGGCGCCTAGACGTATGCGAAGACGTGCTCTACGTCAACGCCTCGGCCAGTGGGGCCGCCACGGGTTGGACCTGGGAAGATGCCTACACGGACCTCCAGGATGCCCTACCTGCGGCCACGCTGGGATCAGAAATCTGGGTAGCTGCGGGCACGTACCGGCCAGACGGGGGTACGGGGGACCGGGCCCTCAGCTTCGAACTGCCCGGGGGCGTGGCCGTGTACGGCGGCTTCGCCGGTGGCGAAACCAGCCTCGACCAGCGAGACCTCAGCGCCAACCCCACCATTCTCAGCGGCGACATCGGTGTCCCCGGCGACATCTCCGATAACAGCTACCATGTGCTCCGAATCAACGACACGAGCGCACCGGCCGTCCTCGACGGATTTGTGATTACCGCGGGCAACGCCACGGGCACCAGTCCGAAGGATTTGGGCGGAGGGCTGTACAACACCGGGGACGCGATCCTCCGCAACTGCGCGTTCCGGTCCAACCGGGCGGCCCGCAACGGGGGAGCGATTTCCAATCAAACAGGACCGTCGCTCACCCTGCTGAATTGCGAGTTCTCCGGTAACCACGCCACGGTGCGCGGCGGGGGGGTGCAAACCTACCAGAGCAGTCTGACCGCCGTGAATTGCACGTTCGCATACAACACGGCCGGCGGCGAGGGCGGCGGCGTTTTCATGAATACCTGGGACACGTCGCTGACGAACTGCATCCTCTGGGGCAACACGGCCATGGGCGGCGCGTCCGACGAATCCGCCCAGATCCATATCCTGGCCGGCACACTCACCGTGGATTACTCCTGCGTGCAGCACTGGAGCGGTGCCTTCGGCGGTACCGGGAACATTGGGCTCCATCCGCTGTTCGTCGATGAGGACGGTCCCGACGGTGTGGCTGGCACGCCTGACGACAACCTGCGACTCTTGGCCATGTCACCCTGTATCGATGCGGGTTCCAACGAGGCCGTCACCGTGGAAACCGACCTGGACGGACGCCCGCGCATTCGCAACGGGGGCAGTGGCGAGGCGATCGTCGACATGGGCGCCTTCGAGTACCAGGAAGACTGCAACGAAAACGGAGTTATCGACAGCCTGGATGTGGCAAACGGCACCAGCGCCGACTGCACCGGCAACGGCATACCGGATGAGTGTGAGTTCGATTGCGATGAGAACGGGACAGCCGACGTCTGCGAGATCGACCTGGACCCGGCGCTGGACGCAAACGGGAACGGGTACCTGGACGTGTGCGAGGTGCTCTACGTCAACGCCTCGGCCAGTGGAACCAACACTGGGGAAAGTTGGGCGGATGCCGTCAACAATCTGCAGCAAGCACTGCGCCTGGTTGACACGCGTCCGATACCGGTCTCGCAGGTATGGGTGTCTGCGGGCACGTACCGGCCAGACAGGGGTACGGGGGACCGGGCCCTCAGCTTCGAACTGCCCGGGGGCGTGGCCGTGTACGGCGGCTTCGCCGGTGGCGAAACCAGCCTCGACCAGCGAGACCTCAGCGCCAACCCCACCATTCTCAGCGGCGACATCGGTGTCCCCGGCGACATCTCCGATAACAGCTACCATGTGCTCCGAATCAACGACACGAGCGCACCGGCCGTCCTCGACGGATTTGTGATTACCGCGGGCAACGCCACGGGCACCAGTCCGAAGGATTTGGGCGGAGGGCTGTACAACACCGGGGACGCGATCCTCCGCAACTGCGCGTTCCGGTCCAACCGGGCGGCCCGCAACGGGGGAGCGATTTCCAATCAAACAGGACCGTCGCTCACCCTGCTGAATTGCGAGTTCTCCGGTAACCACGCCACGGTGCGCGGCGGGGGGGTGCAAACCTACCAGAGCAGTCTGACCGCCGTGAATTGCACGTTCGCATACAACACGGCCGGCGGCGAGGGCGGCGGCGTTTTCATGAATACCTGGGACACGTCGCTGACGAACTGCATCCTCTGGGGCAACACGGCCATGGGCGGCGCGTCCGACGAATCCGCCCAGATCCATATCCTGGCCGGCACACTCACCGTGGATTACTCCTGCGTGCAGCACTGGAGCGGTGCCTTCGGCGGTACCGGGAACATTGGGCTCCATCCGCTGTTCGTCGATGAGGACGGTCCCGACGGTGTGGCTGGCACGCCTGACGACAACCTGCGACTCTTGGCCATGTCACCCTGTATCGATGCGGGTTCCAACGAGGCCGTCACCGTGGAAACCGACCTGGACGGACGCCCGCGCATTCGCAACGGGGGCAGTGGCGAGGCGATCGTCGACATGGGCGCCTTCGAGTACTGGGAAGACTGCAACGAAAACGGGGTTATCGACAGCCTGGATCTGGCAAACGGCACAAGCGACGACTACAACGAGAACGGCGTGCCAGACGAGTGCGAGGTTCTCTACGTCAGCGCATCGGCCAGAGGGACCGGCACCGGGGAGAGCTGGGCGAATGCCATCAACGACCTGCAGGAAGCGATGAGCCTGGTTGACACGCATCCGACGCCGGTTTCGCAGATCTGGGTGGCGCGGGGAACGTACCAGCCGGATTCCGGAACCGGTGACCGCACTCGCAGCTTTGTCCTCCGTGACGGCCTGGCCCTCTACGGTGGCTTTGCCGGCCGGGAGACCAAGGTGACCCAGCGCCGAATGCAGTCGAACCCCACGATTCTCAGCGCGGACCTCGGACAGGTTCGGGCCTACCACGGTGTGGATGGCTCCGGAGTCGGGCCGACGGCCGTTCTGGACGGGTTTATCATCGAACGCGGCTATGCGAACGGCCCCGCGACAGAGATCGCACACTGGGGGGGGGGGATCCTGATCATGGATGGCAGCCCGACGGTACGGCGCTGCGTCATTCGCAGAAACTACGCCAGTGCAAATGGCGGGGGAGTGTCCGTCCTGGGGAACAGTTCTCCCACATTCGAGAGTTGCGTCTTTGTCAGCAATTTCGCCATGTCCAACGGGGGCGCCGTGCAGGCATACCAGTGCGGGCTGACCCTGACGAATTGCACCGTGGCAGGCAATTCCGCCAGTGGAGCAGGAGGCGGGATCTTTCTGAATGGGGTCCAGGCCGCGCTCACCAATTGCATATCATGGGGCAACGACGTCCGGCAGGATTATGGGGAGTCCAGCCAGCTTCACGTACTCAACTGCACGCCCGCCCTGAACTATAACTGCGTGCAGAACTGGTCCGGCACGCTGCCGGGCGCGGGGCTTGGCAACATCGGCGGTGATCCGCTGTTCATCGAGCAACCGGGAATACAGATATCCGGCGATGCGCGATTGCGCTTCGGCTCGCTCGCCATCAACGTGGGTGATTCAGCCTTCGCGCCGGAGCCGGGCGGGATCGATGCCGCAGGCGACGTGCGGGTACGATGCGGACGCATAGACATGGGCGCGTACGAGTACGGCCAGCGCGATCCAGATTGCGATGGAATCATCGATCTGGAGGAGGCGACCGAGGCTGTTCCGATCCCCACGGCAGCCCCCGTACCGAGGGCGGGGCCGTCTGCCATCCGCGAGAGAGACCCGGGAAGGCCGTCTGAGTGACCGCGTCGCGTGCGGTTGCCCGCGGACTCTCAATCGTCGTCGTGCTTGCGCTTGCGGGGCTTCTTCTTGTCGCGGTCCTTGTGGGGTTTTGGCGGCTTCTCCGGCGGGAAGAGGGCGTCGAGCTTTTTGCGGACGGCGCCGTCGATCGACACGCGCAGGGCGAGCAGGTTCTCGCGAAGCTGGGTCAGGCTCGTGGCGCCGAGGATCACGCTGGAGACGGCCGGGTTCGCCGCCGCCCAGGCGATGGCCAGTTGCGCCCGCGTGCAGCCGGCGTCTTCCGCAACCTCCCGAAACCGCCGCACGCGGTCTCGCTTTTCGTCGCTGTACACCCAGTCCCGCACCCACGTCAGCCGGCCGAGGCGCGAACCCGCCGGAATCCCATCGTCATACTTGCCGGTCAGCAGGCCGGAGGCCAGCGGGCTCCAGACAACCGAGCCCATGCCGTATTTCTCCAGGGCCGGCACGGTGTCTTCTTCAAACTTCGTCCGGGCGACCAGGCTGTACTGCGGCTGCTCCACCTGCGGGCGGTAGAGGTTGTGCTTGTCGCAGAACTCGCAGACCTCCTTGATCTGCTTGCCCGTCCACTCGCTGGTGCCCCAGTAGAGGACCTTGCCCTGGTGGACCAGGTCGTCCATGGCCCGGGCCGTCTCTTCGATGGGCGTGTGCTCGTCGAACCGGTGACAGAAATAGAGGTCCAGGTAGTCCGTGCCGATGCGTTCCAGGCTCCGCTCCACCGACTCGACAACGTGCTTGCGAGACAGCCCGCGGTCGTTCACGTCGTCGCTCATGGGGAAGAACACCTTGCTGGAGATCACCAGCCGGTGCCGCGGCAGGTCGGACAGAATGAGGCCCATGAGCCGCTCGGCGTTGCCCCGGCCGTAGGCGTCGGCGATGTCGAAGAAATTGACCCCGGCGTCAAACGCCGCGTGGAGGATGCGGCGGGCGGTCCGTTCGTCGGTGAGGCTCTCGCCGAACGTGGTCCAGCCGCCGAGGCTCAGCAGGCTGACCCTCGTGCCGCATCGGCCCAGCGGGCGGTAGTCCATCTTCGATGTTTGCATGGCAGTCTCCCGCGAGTTATGAATTCCCCGGAGGCGTGGGCCCCGGCCGCGTCCAAGTGACCGGAAGCGCCCGCCGGTGTCAAGCCGGCGCGCTCGACCGGCGGTCGCGGAACACGCATCCAGGGGAGGCCGAACCATCGACGGATCCGTGGCCCGAATTCTGGACGCCAACGCGAACCGCGCCCGCGAGGCCGCCCGCGTGCTGGAGGATTACGCGCGCTTCGCGCTCGATGACGCGGATCTCAGCCGGCAGGCCAAGAGCATCCGGCATGAAGTGGTCGCGGCCGTGGAACAGGCCGGGCTAGCGAACGTGGTGCGCAATCGCGACATCCTGGAGGACGTGGGCCGCGACATCCGGACCGAGCGTGAATACCGCCGCGAAAGCACGGCCGACGTCGTCATCGCCGCGGCGGCCCGGCTCAGCGAGGCGCTCCGCGTGCTCGAGGAGTACGGCAAGACGGTCGACGCGGGGCTCGGCCGGGCGTTCGAGCAGCTTCGATACCGGGGCTACGAGCTGGAGCGGCGAGTACGGATCGGCCTGGAGGCCGCCCGCCGGTTCGGCCATGTCCGGCTCTACGTGCTGCTGACCGAATCGCTGTGCTCGGGCGATTGGTTCGAGACCGCCCGGGCCGTCCTCGACGGCGGGGCCGACTGTGTGCAGCTTCGTGAGAAGACACTGCCCGACGGCGAGCTTCTGACGCGGGCTCGGCTCCTGGCCGCGCTTTGCCGGGACCGCGGCGTGCTGTTCGTGATGAACGACCGGGCCGATCTGGCCCTCGCCGCTCAGGCGGACGGCCTGCACGTCGGGCAGGAGGACCTTCCCGTGGCCGAGGCGCGGCGTGTTCTCGGCCCGGGGCCGCTGATCGGCGCCAGCACGCACACGCCGGAGCAGGTGCGGGCGGCCGCGGCCCAGGCGCCGGATTACATCGCGGTCGGGCCGATGTTTGCCAGCGGCACGAAGCCGCAGTCGCACGTGCCCGGCCCGGCCCTGGTGGAGGCGGCGCGGGCGTTCACGTCGTTGCCGCTGGTTGCGATCGGGGGGATCACGTCGGAGAACGTACCGCAGGTTGTTCAGGCGGGCGCGCGCTGCATTTGCGTCTGCAGCGCGGTGATTTCCCAGCCGGACCCGCGCGAAGCCGCCCGCCGGCTCAAGGACGCCACGTTAATCGCCGAGTCGGCATCCGAACCGAAGGAAGACACCCATGCCGCTGGATGAGGCCACCCTGGAGCGCCTCCTCGGGCACGAATGGCGCGAGCGGATTCCGCCGATCTGCCCGGAGTGCGGCTACAACCTCACCGGCCTGCCGGACAACCGCTGCCCGGAGTGCGGCTACGTCTACAGCCGCCAGGACGTGGCTCGCAACGCCCGGAACATGATCTACCAACTCCAGGCCCTACGAGACGTCAACGACATTCTGAAAGTCGGGTTCTTTCTGGGCGGTGCCGCCGCGTTGTTCTTCATCGCCGCCCGGCTGACCGGCCCGGACGGCATGATGGTCCTGGCACGGATCGCATCCGTCTTTCTGGGCCTGCCCACGATCGGCTTGGGCTTGCAGGTCTTTCGCGTGAAACGCCTGCCCGCCTGGGCACGAGAGTTCGTGCCCACAGAGCCCCACTACGGTCGCGGCGTGGCGACCGCCGCCCTCGGCCTGCTGCTGATTGTGGCCGCACTGCTTGTGCCGTAGGCTGGAGGGCCTCTTCAGGAACTCGAAATCGGTCGGATCCGCGGAGAGGGGCCGGGGATCACAGATCCACAAGACCGGCCATGATCGCCCGCCGGACCAGGTCCACCCGGTTGTGGACGTCCAGCTTCTTCATCAGGTTGGCGGTGTGTTTCTGAATCGTCTTGGCGCTGCGGCACAGGCGCATCGCCACCTGCCGTGTGCCATGTCCGGCGGCCAGCATCGCGAGAATTTCCCGCTCGCGGGCCGTCAGCGTGTGCATCGAGTGAACGGCCACCTGCGCCTGCCCCCAGCGATGGCGGGACGCCCGATCCCGGGCCGCGCACTGGCGGACCGCGTTCTGCAGGATCCCATCGGTGTACGGCTTGGGCACCACGTCTGCCGCACCGGCCTGCATGGCCCGCACGGCCCCGCACACGTCGGTGTGGGCCGCCACCACCACCGAAAGCCCCCGCGCAGTGTCAGAGGTCAGCCGGTTCAGCCAGCCCAGTTCGGTATCCGTAATCCGGGCCAGCTCCAGAACGACGCAGCCGCCGGACTCCGGTTCGTGCCGGGAAAGAAACTCCTCGACATGGCCATAGATGATCGGACCGAACCCGTCCGCAGACAGCACCGCGCGGAGTCGTTCGCGCGTCAGGGGATGCTCGGCGATCAGATGCACGGCTGTCTGCATTGGATAGGCGAAAGCGGTCGTGGGCATTGCACCCTCAGCATTCGCAACGGTCGTCATGACCGGCCCCTCCGTGTGGAAACAGAGTGTTCAGACTGGATGTACAGAGAACACGGATAGACGCGTTGCCGAGCCGAGGCGAGCATCTTGCCGTGGCTCCGGGTCGCCACTGGTCGGTCTGTGATCAGAATCCCCGACACTACCAGGGCTTTCCTCTAATAACGGCCACCTACGGCAGAAACCTTAACAGGGATTTCTGCGGTTGTATCACGGGGGTCCGCTCCGGGATTCCATGTCACATTCCACGTCGACACAGGTAACCTTCGACTTATAAAAATGTTGCGACAAATTCGCCGGGGGCGGCCCGCCAGCCGACCCACGCAAACCGGGCGTTCCGGGGCAACTGTCGACGGCAGCAAGGGCCCGGTAGACTGTCGCACGACCCGCCGCGTGACATCCCGGGGCGGGCCGAGTCAGCGTGCGAAGTGAGCCCCACAACCCGGTCGGACGCGCTTGGACTTGGCGGCTTTGGCTGTGCCTGGCCGTCCTGGGCATTCTGGCCGTCCATGGCATCGGCCGGGTCGGTGCGTTCTGTTCGCCCATCCGAGCCGACAGCTACGCCTACAGCGGCTTCGCCTGGCGAATTGCCCAGGGCGACGTGCTCTATCGTGACCTGCTGGTGGACAAGCCGCCGGGCCTGCTGTGGCTGCTGGCCCCGGTCCATCTCGTGGCGCCCGCCGCCCGCTGGCCACTGATCCCGTGGGAATCCGCCTGGATGCTGGCGGGGTATTGGGCGTTTTACCGTGCGGCTCGGGCGTTGTACGCTCGACAGATCGCGCTGGCGCTCACAGTCGTGGCTGTTCTGGCCGTCAACGTATTCCTGCTCACGGATTACACGACCGAGGGATTCAGCCTGGCCGAGAGTTACCTTCTGCTGCCGACGGCGGGGGCCGTGGCCCTGTACTGGCGTGCCGCCCGCCGGGGTCGGTGGGGCCGATTTGTGTGGACAGGCGTTTTGCTGGGCATTTGTCTGGCACTGAAGCAGACCGCGCTGCCGCTGCTTGTGGCAGTGGCCGCTCATGCCACGACGTGGGACCTGATCGTGGATCGGGCGCCCGGTCGCTGGGCGACCCGTGCTGCCGGGTTGCTGCTGGGGATCGGCATTGTGGCGGCCGCGGTGGCGGCGGTGCTGGCCGCCCAGGGCGTGCTGCCTGACGCCTGGCACTCCATGACCACCCGAGCGTCCGGCCTGCTACGACGCGAGACCGGCTGGCCGGGCCGGTGGCGGGATGTCGTGCCGCTCTGGGTACCCCTGGGCTGGTGTGCGCTCGGCGTGGTGCTCTGGGCACACTCCCGGCCTACCCCGAGGGCGAACACGCACTCGCCGGCCGGCCGCAACCTCACGTTCCTGCTTCTGTGGCTGGCGGCCGAGTGCCTGATGCTGGTCCTGTTGCCCCGCCGCTCGTTTCACTACTACGCGATATCGTGCCTGCCGGTGATCCTGCTCTCCGGCATGTTTTGGGCGGCGTTGCGGCGTGATCGTGCCGCGGTGCCCGCTCCGATCGCGAAGGTCGTTTTCGCGACGGCGATCCTCGGATCCGCGATCGCCTTTCGGCCGGTCATCGACGAACTGGTACCCGTGAGCATCAGTCGTGTCCGATCGTACGACGCGGCTGTCGATCGCAACGCCTTCGAAAACGCCAAACAGAGCAGCGACATCCGCGTGAAGTGACTTTTCGCATGGACGATTTGGCAGACGCAACCATCCGTCCGAGGCCGAGACACCGGCTGGCGTTCGGCTTGGCAGTCTTGACCGCCCTGGCGTGGACGGTCGGCGGCCTGGTCGCCGGCGCACGCACGTCCGACCCGACGCTCGCTTCGCAAGTGCTTCATCCGGTGGCCGGTCCGGAGCTCATCGTGGCGGGCGCCCTGCTGCTACTGGTCCATGCGTGGGTCTTCCGGAGACAGCCGGACCCGGGGCCGGCCGGCGGCATTGTGGTGGTGGGTGTGGTCTGCGCGGGCCTGGCCGCCGAGCACCTGATCCATGCGGCCGACCTCTTCGCCGTTTCGCTTGCCGCACTGGGCATGGGTCTGCTGATCTCTCGTCCGCGAGCCCCGACTCCGACCGGCGTGATCCTCGGGGCCGCGATGGCTCTTTCGCCGCTGCTGGTCGGGGCCGCTGCGGGCGGCCTGAGCGCGGCTCGCCGAATGGATGCCTCTTGCCCAACCGCCCGGCGGACGGTTCGCCTGGGAGCGGGCGTGGTGCTGGGCTTCGCCTTGGTTGGCCTGGCCGGCTGGATGGACGGCCGGCCTGTCTGGGTTGCGCTCGCCATCCCCGAACCGCTCTCACGTCTGGGTCCGGCGGCGGTGTGGCGATTCGGCGCAGAGATCGCGGATCTGGCTGCTCCGTTGCTGGGGCTGGGCCTGCTGGGCTTGTGGATCGGCGGGCAAATAAAAAACGGTGAGAACGTGCTAAGCCCCGAGTCTTTCCCGCTGGACCACGCCGTGCGAGTGTGGATGATTGTCAACGTCCTCGCGCTTCTGTGCTTCCCGACGGCGTGCGCGGCCCATGCCATCGTGTGGTTTGCCCCGCAGGCCCTGCTGGTTCCCACGGGCTGGCGGGCCGTGCGAAAGTCCCTGACCGCCACGCTTCCCTTCTCCATGAAACTCACTCTCGCGGCCTTCGCGACACTCCTGGCGTTGCTCACGTGGCCCGCCATCCGTGCGGCCGGAGGAACCATCCTTGTCGCACTGACGGCGTCGTAGTGGGCCGTGCAGTACCGGAGCATCCGCTCACTCGTTCGACAGTACGGGCTGGAACGTCCGGAACCGAGACACCCACGTCGGACGGCGACGCCCAAAGAAAAGATCTACACGAAGTGACGTTCCGACTCCCTTGCGCAACACGAGGGGGACCGCCTCCGCATTCATGGGTTTCTGTCAGGACGCGCACAATTCGCGACGGACACTTGCCCGCAGCGGCGTGGCGGGCCTATGCTTCGTCATGACAACAGGCGCGAACCGCGCGATACGCCCGGCGTGCCGTTGAGGGCCGAATCGCAAACGAAAATGGGTGTCAGTCTGAGGCACCAGGCGGACCGCGATCCGCAAACGTAAGACCGCAAACAGACGAGCCTCAGCCGGCGGCGGGTGTTTGTTGCCGCCCGGAGGTTGTGCTCTCGTTTCAATCACAAGGAGATTCGCTATGCAACGAGCAAACGTGTATAGGGCATTTACAGCGGCGATGACCGCATTCATCGTGTCTGTCGCCTGGGCTGGTGAGAAAAAGACGAAGGACAAAGATGCCCCCGGAGATGAGGTTCGGGCGGAAATCGGAAAGGCCGCCCCGGACTTCGCCCTGAAAGACCTGGACGGCAAGGAACACCGGCTGTCCGACCTCAAGGGCAAGATCGTGGTGCTGGAGTGGACGAACTACCAGTGCCCGTACGTGCAGTTCCATCACGCCAAGGCCCGCACCATGCAGAAGACGGCGGCGGAGTTCGAGGACAAGGACGTTGTCTGGCTCGCCATCGATTCCAGCCACTTCAGCGAGGACCGGAAAGAGGAGATTCGCAAGTTCGCCGAGACGAGCCAATACGCGTTTCCGATTCTGCTGGATGCGAACGGCCACGTCGGGCGCATCTACCAGGCCAGGACCACGCCCCACATGTTCGTGATCGACCGCGAAGGGATTCTCGTCTACAACGGCGCCATTGACAGCGAATCGAACATCAGCGCCGCGGAGCGAGATCCGAACAAGGTGAAGAACTACGTCGCCGCGGCCCTGGCCGCTCTCACGGAAGGCAAGACCGTCGAACCGGCCGAGACCAGACCCTACGGCTGCAGTGTCAAATACGCGAAGGCCGACGACGCGAAGAAACACCAAAAATCCCACAAGAAGGACAAGGATGCGAAGGACGAAGCGTCCTGACGGGAGCAAGGCCCTCGTCGTCTGCCCCGAACCGTGAAAACCGCTGACCCGCGGCGTCGCGCGGTCGTCGAAGGAACGGCCTCCGCGCGGCCCGCGGGTTTCGGCTTGAGAAGGGGCGTTGGAGACGGCGGCCGCCCCCATGCGCCTGCCCACCCCGTCTGTCGCTTACCCGGGCTGACCACTCCACAAGAGACTCAAGCCACCCCCGCACAGTGGTCGACGCTAGGGTAGGCAAAGGCCGCCGCGCCCCCCGGGGAGCCACCGTGGCCCCCCGGGCAGAGGAGCGGCCGACCCTGCTGCGGGAAGCCGTGTTCGTGCGCATCCGCCCCGTGGAAAGCTCAAACCCCCCGGCCGGCTGGCAGGAGTCCCCGATCGAAGGAATCCTGGTTGACCCGGCGCCGTCGGCCGACCCCGCAGACCTCGCCCACGTAATCAGCGTGGACCTGGAAGACTGGCGGCAGTCCGTGTTTGACCACTCGCTTCCCGTTTCAGACGATTTTCACCGCGGCACCGAGCGATTGCTGGATCTTCTCGATCGGCACAGCACGCGAGCCACGTTCTTCGTGCTCGCCAACGTGGCGGAACACTCCCCGGCGCTCATTCGGCGAATCCGGGCGGCCGGCCACGAAATCCAGTCCCACGGGCTCGATCACGTCGAGCTGAACCGGCTCACCCCGGAACGGTTCCGACGCGACCTGGCCCGCGCAAAGGCGATGATCGAGGATGTGATCGGCGAACCCGTGACGGGGTACCGCGCCCCCCGCTTTTCCATAACGGCTGAGACCGTCTGGGCCCTGGACATCCTGGCCGAGTCGGGCTTCCGCTACGATTCCTCGGTCTTTCCGATGCGGGTGAGGGGCTACGGCATTCAGGGATGGCCGGCCGGCCCGGCCCGGGTCCGGACTCGCAACGGGTCGCAACTGACCGAGGTCCCCGTCTCCACAGCCCAGTGGTGGGGTCGCCGGTGGCCGGTGGGTGGTGGCGGCTACCTGCGGCTTCTCCCCAGCCGACTCGTGCGGCAGGGACTTCGCTCGGTGGTTGCTCGTGGTCGACCGATCGTGCTGTATATCCACCCGTACGAGCTGGATTCCACGGCGATATCCGCACTGCGTCTTAACGTACCGTTGATGCGGAGGATACATCAGGGGCTGGGGCGGCGATCCGTAGCCGGTAAGCTGGCCACTCTGCTGCAAACCTTCCGGTTCGGCCCGATGGGGCGGCTTGTGCCGACCATCGGCCCGCCATCCCCCGCGGATGCCCCAGTGGATAGCACGTCAAATCGCCGATCGTAACACTCGGGTTCCCGACTCGTGTCATTGGGAGAACGCAGTTCGTCGCGATTGCGGGCAGCTCGCCTGTTCTCACGCAAGAACGGGAATCTGCGCAGACAGAAGTGAGACTGGATTGCGCCTCGTCCGGGAACCTCGAAATCTCATTGGCCCGCCTGTGATTTGTGTGATAAACTTGTGAAGGCATCGTATCTGGATGGGGATAGAAGCAGTACGGCCGCGACCCTCGCCGTCTGAGTGACGATTGCTTGCCTTTTTGAGGTGGGGATCGGTGACGGGGGCCGCGGCCCGATTTGTGCGCATGGAACAGGGCAGGCCGCTGAGAAACGGTCTGCCCTGTTCGTGATGGGTGGCTCTGACGGTTTATTCGGTGTCGGACACGCAGAGTCAGTCGTCCAGAGCCCCGTTTTGCTTCTGCTCCGCGGCCCGAGCCTTTTCACACGCGCCACAGAAGCAGGTGGCGAACTGGAGCCCGTCGCGGGCCGGCGGCCCAGTCTCTTCGTCATACCAGGCGGCCCGCATGCGAATCTCCTGCTTCGCCACCGCCCGCAGGGCGTCCAAATCTCCGCCGACCGCCTCTACCAGAAGCAGCGGCGCGTCCTGGTAGCCGATCGGGAACACGTACTTATCCAGGGGGGCCCGCCGAAACGCCTGCGGCCCGAGCATCTGCCG
>Ga0334890_1000337_pt1 | contig 87663 bp, 77 predicted proteins | sample GraSluR1_MG_3_FD_207220 | JGI IMG/M metagenome (GOLD analysis project Ga0334890, IMG submission 207220) | Sludge microbial communities from methane-producing bioreactor in Wageningen University, Netherlands - Granular Sludge_31_08-R1 | ecosystem: Engineered > Bioreactor > Anaerobic >... | reverse complement strand
GCCCGTCAGGGCATATCTCCCACCGAAGGGTGATAACGCCTCACGGCGTCACTACAAACAGGACAACCCGCCGCAGGCACGTCACCACAAGCGACCGTCCCCTCGCCCGGAAATCTTCACACACACGTCTCAAGTGTGGTGATCTGGTGTCAATGAATGGAGGCGAGAGGCACGATGTGATCGGCCAGTTCTGAGGCGCTCCAGTGCCGAGTCAGATCAACCTCGATCAGGCAGCCGTGGTTATGATCGCAAGCGAGGATGATGAGGTTCTCGCCGGCCTGACACCAGCCGTGGGTTTGGGCTTGGTGACCCAGCACGAAGACGTCCACATCGAGGCGTTCCGCCAGTTGGTTGAGCGCCGCTTGGCTGTGTCGACGGCCCCAGGTCAGCAGGTAGGCCGGGCCGGGCTTCGCGCAGTCGGCGGGTCTCAACGCACGATCGAACACCTCCACATCGAAGGTCTCAACAAATCGGTCGGCAGGTAGCGAATGTGAGATCCACAGGCGGTTCTCACACCGTATCGCCAGAGGCTGCGAAAACAGAAACTCCCCGATCGCTTGCTTGACTTCGCCGCTGGCACGGCGGAACTCGCGGTCCAGGGCCGAGCCCATCGCTCGATTCATTTCTTTGCCGTTCTTCATGACCTCGCTGCGGCTGATGCACGCGGTGTCGTGGTTGCCCATGACGACGTGCACGCGATCCGGGAAGTCCAGCTTCACGCGAACGGCTTCGAACAACAACTGATAGGAGAGGCAGCCGCCGGCCTCATCTTCCGGGCCGCCGTGGATGATCTCCTGGAGCACGAGGTGTCGTTCGGGATGGTTGGCCAGGTCGGCATAGGTGACGAGGCGTTCGAAGTTGCGCCGGTGTCCGTGGATGTCTCCACCGATCACCACCGAACCGTCGGGCGGAAGGTGGATGAGGTTGCCCCGTCGGAATCGGTCGGCTCGGTTGGCCGCGACCCCCTTATTGAGCAGATCGATTGTTGTTTGAAGCATTTCGGTTCGCTCTGATCTTGCCGCCGAAGATGCTGTGGATCATCGAGTCCAGCCCGGAGATGATGTCCACCATGTTGGAGGGGCGTTCGGCCGGATCGGTCTTGACGCAATCCATGACGAGCATAGACAGGCCGACCGGCAATTGAGATTTGAGTTCGTGCGGGGGAAGGCACTTGACGGGTTCATAGAGGCCGACGGTCTGTTGCTTCTTCGGGATCAGCGTGGGAACGTTCTTACCTGTCAGGGCCCAGTACATCGTGGCCCCGAGGTTGAAGATGTCGGTCTTGGGGGTGAGGTTCTTGCGTTTGACCTGTTCGGGGGCGATGTAGTCCGGCGTGCCCTGGATGCGCGACTTGATCGTTCCGATCCGGCAGCTCTGGCCCAGGTCGATGATCTTGATCGAGCCGCTCTTGTTGATCAGGATGTTGTTCGGCTTGATGTCGCAGTGGACGAAGCCCCGCTGGTGCATCGCGTTGAGGCCCGTAGCGACCATCCGAAAGACCAGCAGCACGTCGCCCAGGCTCAGGGTCGTCGTGTCCTCCAGGGTCTTGCCCTCAAAATGCTCCATGCTCATAATCAGTTCTCGGACCTTGAACATGCTCCTGATCTTCTGGAGTTTGTAGCATTTTCGGATGTACGGGTGGTCGATTTCGCGGGCGACCTTGTATTCCATCTCCGTCTGTTCGATCACGCGGTGGTCTTCCGGCCGTTCGATAATAACGCGCTTCAGGGCAACCAGGGTGCCGTCGTCCTCGTCCGTTGCCAGGTAGATCGTACTGCGGGCGCCGTTGCCGATCCGTCGGATAATGGTGAACTCCCCCACGCTGAGTAGGTCTCTGGCCATGCGATTGCTTAACCTGTGAAACGAATGATTCCGAATGATTCCAATAACAGATTATGATGCGCTACAGATATCTCATGTTCCCTGATTCTCCGCTTCGGCCAGCATCGGTGCCAGGACGCTCGCTGAACGCATGCGTGACACAGCGGCCCGCCGGGCGAAAGATACGCAAATCGGGTAAACTACCCCATGACAGGGCGCTTGTCCAGCGCAGCCCTGGTTTTCCTATCGGCCACCCGACAGAAATCTTGACAAAGTTGTTGAAATCCTTGCCTCATTCGGCGATAATCTCCCACAGACCTCGGGTGCTTGCCCGAGGTCGGTGTGTTTTTCCCCGATAGCTCAATCGGTAGAGCGAGCGGCTGTTAACCGCTAGGTTGTAGGTTCGAGTCCTACTCGGGGAGCTTCCTTGAAGCGTCTCGTGAGGGATTTGGGGCTTGTCTCGACCGGGAGCGATGTATATGCTCAGCCCCGTGGCGATGGAGTCCGCCCTGAACCGCCGTGACCGTGTGCTCTGGCTGATGACTCCTATCCGGTTCTTGTTATTAAGCTGCACTGGGTCTACGCGCCGACTTCCGTCGCGTCGTGGTGTACACCGGTTGGGATACCGTCATACGGAGGTGTCATGGCTGTCAGTATCGCTGAAATCATTGTACTGGGCCTTATTGCCGACTGGGTTCTGCGTCGGATCCGAATTCCCGGCCTCATTGGAATGTTGTTGATCGGCGTGGTATGCGGACCCCACGTCCTGGGTTATCTCGATCCTGATCTGTTGGCGATTGGTGCGGACCTGCGCCTGATCGCTCTGATCGTCATCTTGCTGCGGGCCGGGTTCGAGCTTAGCCGACATACGTTGCACCGCGTGGGAGGCAAGGCACTTCTTCTGGCATTCATTCCGGCGGTTGTCGAAGGCGGCATAGTCGCGTTGTTGGGGCCTCTGCTGCTGGACTTGAGCTTCATGGAATCGGCCATCCTCGGTTCGGTTCTCGCAGCGGTCTCGCCAGCCGTTGTCGTGCCGATGATGATTCGATTTATGCAACAGCGAAGAGGGGCCGAGAAGGGCATCCCGACGATGGTCCTCGCGGCCGCTTCCGTCGATGATGTCTTCGTGATTGTCGTCTATAGCGTGCTCATGGGGCTCTACACCGGTGGCGAGGTCAATGTGGCCTGGAGATTCGCGGGCATTCCGCTCTCGATCGCCTTGGGCGTGCTCGTGGGGTTGGCCGTAGGACTGGTTCTGTACCGCCTCTTCGAACGTTTCAATCCACGTGCGACCAAGCGCGTGCTGGTGGTCATCGCATTGTCGGTCCTCCTGGTACGCATCGAGCATCTGCTGGAAGCGTGGGTGCCCTTTGCTGCACTGGTTTCCGCGATGGCGATCGGGTTTGTCATTCTGGAGAAACGCGAGCGCATGGCGCACGAAATCTCGGCCAAGCTGGGGAAGATCTGGGTCTTCGCGGAAATCATCCTGTTTGCGATGGTCGGGGCGCAGGTAGATATCTCCGTTGTTTGGCATGCCGGTCTGGCGGGGGCGATGCTGATTGGCCTGGGCTTGGCCGCCCGTGGTATCGGCACAAGCCTCTGTCTGCTACGCAGCGACGTGAGTATTGGCGAGCGGCTGTTCGTGGTGGTCGCATACACGCCCAAGGCGACCGTACAGGCCGCCATTGGAGCCGCCCCACTGCTGGCGATGAAAGCAACCGGCATGGACCCGCGTCCGGGCGAGATCATCCTTGCGGTGGCTGTGCTGAGCATCGTTCTGACAGCTCCTGCCGGCGCTTGGGCCATCGCCGCCATGGGAAACCGCGTACTCGCAGTCGCCCCTGAGTCCGTCCACCAGGCATACGATGCGGCGACCCAGAGCGGCGCTGACGACGAGGATTCCTGACCGCTCAGACGCCCAGGAGCAGCTTGGCGGTGCCGAAGAACAGCAGCAGGCCGGTGATGTCCACGATCGTGGTCAGCGCCGGACTGGCGACTACGGCCGGGTCCAGCTTCATCTTTGCAGCCCCCAGCGGCAGGATCGCGCCGATCAGCGTCGCTGAGACCACCTGGAACCCCAGAGCAATCGAGATCGCCGTAGCGATCCACGCGAGCGAAGCACCTTCGGGCCTTGTCGATCCGCCTCCGAGGGCCATCACCCGGCCGAACGCCACCGCCGCGAGAACCACCGCCAGGAGGATCGACACACGCAGCTCCTTGAGGATCACCCGCAGCATGTCCTTGGGTCGGACCTCCTCCATCGCCAGGGCCCGCACGACCAGTGTGGCCGACTGGCTGCCCGTATTGCCGCCGGTGTCGGCCAGCATGGGCATGAAGGCGGCCAGAATGGCGAACTGGAGCAGTAGGCCCTCGAAGTTCTGGACGATTAAGCCGGAGACCAGTCCGAGAACGGCCAGAATGACAACCCAGGTGACGCGGTTCCTAAAATGCGTCAGGACGGGCGTGCGCAGATACTCGCCTGCTTGGTGGCGACCGCCGATGGCCATGAGCATCTCGACGTCCTCCTGCTGCTCCTGGCGAATCACGTCCAGCACGTCATCATGTGTGATAATTCCGACGAGTTTCCCGTCCCCATTTGTGACGGGAACGGCCAGCAGGTCGTACTTCTCGATCTTATGGGCCACGCGCTCCTGGTCGTCGTTGACGTCGGTGCTGATCACGTCTTCGTGCATGATGTCGCGGATCTGCTGGGCCGGCTTGGCGAGAATCAGGTCCTTCAACGAGATCAGGCCGATCAGCCGGTGACGCTCGTCCACCACGTAGATATAGTAGATCGTCTCTTTCTTCGGTGCCTGGATGCGGACTTGTTCCAGCGCCTGCGCGACGGTCATGTCGGGCCGCAGCGTGGCGTAGTCGCTGCTCATCAGGGCCCCGGCGGTGCCCTCGGCATAGCTGGCAAGCTTGCGGATGTCCTCTCGCTCGGCCTTGGCGACCAGTGGCAGGATCCGCTCGGTGACCAGCGGGTCAAGCCGTTGGACGAGGTCGACCCGGTCGTCGGCCGGCAAGTCCTCCAGCATCCGGGCCATTGCCTGGTGGTTGGCGTCATCGGCCAGTTCCACCTGCCGTTCGAGGTCAAAATGGGAGAAGATCTCGGCGGCCTGTTGTTGCGGGACGGCCGCAAGAAATCGCCAGACGTCGGCATCGTCGAGCGCCGCGACGAAATCGGCCGTCTCGGCCGGATGGACTGCGTCCACCAAATCGCGGAGCTTGACGAGGTCGCCGGTGTCGATCAGTTCGAGCAGTTCGGGCGCTAGGATCGGGTTGGTCATGGCTACCTTCCTTTCTGTCCAGGGGCAGGGCCGCAAAGGCGGAACGGACAGACCCAGGAGGCAGCCGGAGGTGTCAAGGTGGGGCTAAGCCATCTTACCTCCCGCCATCGGGCTGGTTCCGCGCGGTTCGGCCGCTCTGCTGCGACACGGGTCAGGCTCGTCGGCCGATGGCTCCGTGGCCGTCAGGCTGCTTCTGCCGCTCTCACACATGGCTGCATATACCTCAACTTCATCACGTCTGGCCGGTCCCACAGCGGAACCGGACTGAACGCGAGTATAGACTCTCCCGCCTGAACCTGCAAGTGGTTTTTCGGCTCATGCGAGTTGGCATCCCGAAGTTTCGCATTGCCGACTGATTTTCGCCCGCTTCCGAACCCGCGAGCACGGTCGTGGGGTCGCTCGGACGTCACGCTGGGCCCGGTTGCCGCGCTTTGGGCGGGTGTGGGCATTGGCGGCCAGCGAGGGGTTAGCCGGGGACCGCTCAAACGCCTTGGCCCCCGGCTATGGTCCGAAAGTTTTTCCATAGTCTGTCAAAATAAGCGGTCGCCCCATTGACTTTGGGGGTCAATATGGGTAGACTACGGTGTATTGGACTCATGTGCCTGATGAAGCAAATAAGCTTGATAGGGCAAAATTGTTCTTGACATTGAGTGGCCAAAGTGGTAGTTTGGGTTGGATAGGAAGAGTGCGTTCTGTGCTGTCTTGTGTTTGGTTCTTTGGTTCTCAGGAGCCAAGTGGAGGCCTCGAAGCACTCGGCCAAAGGGCAAGGAGAGAGTGGGAAAGTCAGAGGGGCGAGAGAGTAGCTGATGGTTGGCGCGTCCCGTTTTCCACTTTCGCCTTTCCGGATCGTCTCGCGAGTTCGGGCTGTCGCGGCGGAAAGCAGAGGGCCTGAGGCGAGGCGGAGAGAGCTCTCAGACAACTGAGCGGGTGGTTCTTCGTAGGTGCCCTTGCCAGGTGACCATTGCGTAGGCTCGATGAGGGGCTTGCGCTGCGTATAGGGGGGGTGACAAGAATGAAAGATTTGGCGAAGACGTTTGTCGTTTTCGGGGTGTGTCTGATTGTTGCAGAGGCTGCCTCTGCGAAGATTATGCCAGCACCCTTTGTGAGTGTGTCGTTCAAGGGGGCGCCGGCTGAGTTGGGAACGCTTTGGGGCCCCGGGCCACGATCGGTTCAGGTTCCGTTGAAGGCACACGTTGTGGCCAATTGTCCGTTTCATATCGCGGCCTCGTTTGAAGGTTTTCGGCATGTGCAGGGCAAGGCAGTGATATCGCCCAGGGATCTATCGGTGGCGGTCAACGGGCAGGAGGTTCCCATTGACTCGGGCCATGTTGCCGTGGCTCGCTCGGCGACGCCAACGTCGTCCAGTGGTGTGGATGTTCCGCTGGATCTTCTGGTGAAGGTCAGTGGGATGGATCGGTATCCTCAGGGTCGCTACAGCGGTGCCTTGGTCATTACAGTCACGGCTGGGCCCTGAACAGGTGTGCTGTAAAAGCTCAGGAGTGCATAAGTAATTCCATTGGGCAGAAAGTGTTCATCGGCATAGTACATTGCCCAGGACCTATGGAAAGGTGCTATCCCCAATAGAGGCCCCCTCTACTTGGGATGGGGGAGAAAGGAGGTACGGTGATGACGCAATGACATCTCGCGGGCGTGTGGCCGCCTGCGAGCCGTTGAGAGAGGTTGGCCCCCTCATGACGGCCAATGATGTCAAGTGCCAAGTGGGAATGAAAATCGCAGGTCGAATTTGAACTCTGGGCCACGGCCTTTCGGACAAGGAGCGGGCAGATCCGAACAGGTCAGTGAATGAACGTTGCCCGCTGCTGAGTGCGGCTAAGGTGTTTGTGGTACCTGGCCGGATTTCTGGGTTTAGCTCCATGGGTCGTATCGGCCAATTCGGAGCGAGGGTTAAGTTAGAAAGGAAGTGAAGATGTTGAAAAAAAGCCTCTTTGCAGTGGCCTTGGTTGCTCTGCTTGCCTCGATGGCCCCGGCCGGCGAGATCAAGCTGGACGGCTGGCCAACCGGCGGATTCATCCCGTTGGAAATTACGAAGATTCCGGTCGTGATGGACATCGGGTATTGGGTGTTCATTCCGGACCAGGACAAGCTGAGGATCAAGCTCCATCAGACCGCGGTTGACCAGGGCGTTTCGCACACCTTCGAGGGCAACACCGACATGAAGGTGCGGGCCAACTTCGATCTCAAGCTGGCCACCTCCATTGCGTCGGCTGGCGTGATCAGCGGCGACTGGAGCTCTTGGGTGACGCCGGACACCGTCTCGGCCGGCGAGCATACCGTCAAGGTGTATGCCAAGCTCACCAATGCCAAGGTGCCCACCGGTCTCCAGGCCGGCTCGAAGGACGTCCAGGTCGCAACCGTGACCGTAACGGTCGTTCCCAACTAATGGCAGCCGCTTGACGGCAGACTCGGCTGTGTCGGCCAGGGCCGCGCTTCACGGCAACACCGGGGGCAGGCGCCGTAGCCGGCATGATCGAGGAATGGATCACCAGGGGAGAGTAGGATGAAAGCGTCCGCTCTCCCCTTTCTGTTTTTCTGCTCTTGCCATGGGGGTCGGGGGTGTCATTTCGCGTTTTTCTCCTTGAGCTCAGCCTGGGCTTGCGTTGTCAGGTTCCTATAAGGACTGGCCTTGCGGGTCTTGCAGGGGCGAAGGGGATCGTTTTAGCGTCCATTCACTTTCCTGGCATTGCCTTAATGCCCCCTAACTGTAGCAAAAAGGCAATGATAGGCAATTTAGGCATTGACATGGGCTGCACAATTTGGTACTCTGGGCAATATGAAATCATAGGCGATTTCGGGGGCCGGGAAGGTGGGTTCCCAATGCGGGGCGGCGTTGTTGATTTGGGGGTGGTTCATGGCGAAATCGCAAGAAACGGGGCAAGTGCCTTGTTTGGAATGCCGAAGAGTTGGGAGACCGCAGGGTAGGTCTGCGGACAGGGCATTGGCCATGTGCCAGAAATCGACAAAAAGGGTTACTTCTGTGGAATGCGGTATGGCAGATGCACATGACAACCGATCGACGCGAGCGGATATGTGGTTGGTGGAGCGCCGGACGCTGAGAGTCGAGCATGGCAGGGAGCGCTGGCCGGCCCGGCTCACGGGCATTTTGTCGGTGCTGCTGATCACGTGTGGCTCGGCTCTTGGCCAGTTCATGGTCCAGCCGATGAGGATCAACATCGCGACGTATCCCAACCGGCGGACCGTGACCACATTTGCCATTGAGAACCAGAGCGAGGATGCCATCTCAATCGTCGATCTTCGGTTGTTGGATGTGACGCAGGATATGTCGGGGATGTGGCAGACGATTGAGCCGGACGCCGAGGTCATCGAAGACCCCAACGGCGCCCGATGGGTGAATGTGGGGACCGAGCACCAGCCCGTCCGGGCGGATATATCGAGAATGCGCAGTTGCCTCGACTGGCTTCGTTTGGAGGAGAGTACGGTGGAATTGCCGCCCCTGCGGCGCAGTGTGCTGAACCTCTGGGTTCGGGTGCCGGTGGGGGTGCAGGGCCACTACTATGCCGCGCTGGTGGCCCAGACCAGGGCAACGATCGACGATGACACGGGAATCCGCGCTCCGGTGATCCTTCGATTCCTGATCCCGGTCATCATCAACGTGCAGGGGCGACCCATACGGGATGAGGTCAAGCTGATCGACGCCGATCTGACGTTTCGAGAGGCGCGCGACGACAGTCCTTCAGCGACATTGGTCACGCTGGCGCTCAACAACGGCGGAGGGACTTACGTGCGCGTGATTGGTGCCACCCGCGTCCTTGGGGAGAGGGGTGGGCACTGGCAGAGGATCACGGAAATGCAGTATCCGGACACGGGCGTCATCCCGGGCGTCAAGATCAACCTTCAGCAGGATATCGGGCGCCAGTTGCCGCCCGGGAAGTACAGGGTTGAGGGGGTGCTGTACGTCAACGGCCGTCGAGCCGATACGATTCGAAGGGAGATTGATTTCTCGGGCGACGAGCGCGCCAGGGACATCGTGCTGGACGCGGGGCTCGATCTGTCTCCGAGAGAGGTACCGATTGAGGTCTTCCCCGGGGCTACCCGAACGACTGTCATGCAGGTCGCCAATGCTTCGCAAGACCCCGTGACCGTCGACGCGGCGCTGCTGCTGCCGGACCATATGACCGTCAGGGCCTTCGTGGACGACCAGGGCAACAGCATCCGTGGTCAGGATTTCGGATGTGTGGATTGGGTGACGATCCAGCCGACGCAGTTCACGTTGCGCGGATACGGTCGTCAGAACCTGCGAATCGTCTCCAGCATGCCGGCCATGGAGAACCCGTTGCCCCACTACTATGCGACGGTCAGGCTGAACGCGACGTATGACAGCAGCGGACAGGCTGCGGGCACCACGGAAGGTCTGATCTACCTGAACACGAGGGGGGTCGACGGAACCCCCAGTATTCGATGCACGCAGTTGAGGATTTCGGAATCGGCGCCGTCGCGTTACATCGTTACGGCCGAGTACTCCAACTTCGGCAACACGCATATCATGCCGCGTTGCCGCGTCATATTGACCGAGGTGGCCGCCGGCGCGACGGGGATGACATGGCGGAACATCGAGATGAGCAGCGCGCTGTTCAATCAGAGGGGCAACATGCTGCCTCTGGAGACCCGTCAGTTCACTGGGGTCTTGGATGTGTCGTCGGTCCCGGACGGAACGTACTATTTGACGGCGCTGTTGCAGTACGCCGGTGGGGCCGCAGCGCAGCGCCAGACGGCCATCCGCATCACGGATGAGGGTGGGAGAAAAGTGGTGGAGGACATCTCGTTGGACAGCGTGGGAGGTCCGACACAGATCCAGTTGTAGCATGCCGCGGGGGCGGTTCTTGCTCAAACCAGGGCGCGGGATTGCCGATAGATGTGGGAAGGCCGTGGGATGGCGTATATACGGCTGCAGAAAGGGACGTTGACCTATGGCAAGGCAACATATCGGTAGAGTTTTATCGGGCGGGGTGATGCTCCTCTGTGTGGTGTCGTGGTTCACGCCGGCGACCTACAGTCAGGGGTTCGTAGCCAGGATGAAGAAGTTTACCATTTCGGGCTCCGTGGGTCTTCCGGGGGTTACGATGCAGGGGCTGCCCGGAGCGCCAACGACCGATGAAAACGGTGTTTATACCGTTGAGGTGGACTATAACTGGAGCGGCACCGTCACACCGGTCAAGACGGGGTATATCTTTGAGCCCAAGCAGAGGGTCTACCAAAGAGTCGCGGCCGACCAGAGCAATGAGAACTACTCCGCCAAGCTGATGACCTTCACCATTGCCGGTTCGGCGGGACAGCCGGGTGTGACCATGACGGGGTTGCCCGGGGACCCGGTTACGGATGCGTCCGGACGCTATAGCGTGACGGTCGAGTACGGCTGGAGTGGGATGGTGATTCCGGAGAAGGTGGGCTACCGATTCGATCCCAGTCCGAAAATGTACAGTCCGGTCGAGCGAGACCTACGGAGTGAGAACTACACGGCTGAGGAATTGACCTTTGCCGTGTCGGGTTCGGTGGGGGCCGAAGACGTCGTGATGAGGGGTCTGCCCGGGAATCCGACGACCGATCGCGACGGTCTCTATCGCGCCCAGGTTCCCTACGGTTGGTCGGGAACGGTCACACCCACGAAGGAAGGCCACGAGTTCAGCCCGACGAGCAAAGACTACAGCGATGTGATGGAAGATCGGACGAACGAGAACTACACGGCGCGTGTCTTCACGTTCATCATCAGCGGATCAACCGGTCTGCCGGGCGTGACGCTGGATGGTCTGCCCGACAACCCGATGACCGATATGGATGGTTCATACGTGGTCAGTGTGCCTTACGGTTGGACGGGCCAAGTCACGCCGGTTCGGCCCGGATACACGTTCAAGCCGAACAGCCGGACCTACACGAAGGTGGTCGCAGACCGCGAGAACGAGAACTACACCGCTGAGATTATCCAACTGACGATTTCCGGCAGGGCCGGAACGGGTGGCGTGACCATGGAAGGTCTGCCGGGCGATCCGACCACGGACGCCACCGGATTCTATACGGCCAAGGTCGAATATGCGTGGTCCGGCACCGTTACGCCGGTGAAGGAAGGCTGGTCGTTCGATCCGAGCAGCCGATTCTACAGTTCCGTGACAGCCGATCAAACCAACGAGACTTACCAGGCCGCTCGGATCACCTACACGATCTCGGGCAACGTGGGCCTGGCGGGCGTCATGATGGACGGTCTGCCAAGTCGGCCGGTGACCGAAGCGGACGGGTCGTTCAGCGCCGAGGTGCCCTACAAGTGGTCCGGTACCGTGACACCGAGGAGGGTGGGCTACACTTTCGAGCCCAACACCCGGACGTATGAGGAGGTGCTCAGTTCGCGGATGAGCCAGGACTTCCAGGCCAGCGTGGTTCAGTTGACGGTATCGGGCACGGTCCGATCCGAAACCGGCCCGGTGCCGGACGTGACCATCACGGCCGAACCCGACGGCGGGGTCGCCACAACGGATGCCGACGGACAATTCCAGCTGGCCGTGGATTATGGCTGGAGGGGCCGGATCACCCCGACGAGAGGTGGGTACACCTTCAACCCGGCCAACCGGGCTTTGGAGGCAGTGACGCGGGATGTGTCCAACGTCGGCTTCATCGGCAGAGTCAGGATGATGACCATCACCGACAGCATTGTCTTCGGAACCGAACCGATTCAGGGCGTGGCCATCACGGCCGAGCCCGGGGGCACCACCGCGGTGACGGATAGCAGAGGCCGATACACGATCCAGGTGCCGTACGGCTGGACCGGTGACTTGATCCCGGAGAAGGAAGGGTTCGAGTTCAATCCGCCCAACATGCCGTATTCCAACGTGACGGAGAATATCGACAAGACGGCGCCGGCCCCACGAACGACGCCTCCGGCTCGGACGCCGGCGGAGACCCGGCCACCGACTCGGACACCTGCGGAGGTGACGGCGCCGGCTCAGACGCCTGTGGAGCGGCCACCGTCAATGCCCACGACATCGGAGGCCGTGACGGACCCTGAGAAGGCGGCTCTGCTGGCAGAGAGAGAACGACTTCTCAAGGAGATCGAAGCCCTCAGGATGCTGGGTGAAATGCCGGATGCCGAAATGGAACTGGAGGATGTGTTGCCTCCGGCTCAGTCCCGGCCGACGCCGAGGCCCGGTCCCCTGGTCGAGCCGACGGCAACCGGGTATACCGTGCTGGATGTTCTGACGCGAATCTCCGAGCGAACCGGCGTGAAGATTGCCGTGGATGCTACGGTCAAACCGGATCCGGTCTCCATCGGGTTCGATACCAGCATGTTGACGCCGGCTCAGGTTCCCCTGGCGCTGCAGCGGACTCTGGATCAGACACGCTACCAGTTCAAGGCCGTCGCAGATACGTACCTGGTCTATCTGCCGATCACCAATACGTTCCAAGGTGACGATCTGCGAAATGTGCTGCAGGATATTGCCTTGACGGCGGGCGTGACGATCGTTCCGGATCCGAACGTCTACGGTGAGGTTTTTGCCGAACTGAAGCAGGTGGATCTGGATACGGCCCTTCGCACCATTCTGGCCGGGTCCCCCTTCGTGGTTCAGAAGACGCCCGACTACTATCTTGTGGCGGACCGCAGTGTGGGAAGTGATGCGTTCCCAGAGATCAGTGAGACGCATAACGTGTTCCTCAACTACCGGAACCCGCAGCGCGTGGTGGAGCTTCTTTCCACTGCGTTCAGCAGCTACGTTCGAGTGAGCAACGATCCGAACAATCGCATCGTGTCGGTGACGGCGCCGCCCGACATGGCGCGGCGGATCGTCAATGAAGTCAGGCGGCTGGACCTGAAGCCGCGACATGTGCTCCTCGACGCTCGAGTCGTTGTGATGGAACGCAACGACCTGCTGAACGTCGGCGTCGAGTGGGGCTGGCCGCAGATCAGCATGGGGACCTTCAGCACCTCCTTCGACACCGGCACAGGGGGGAGCTGGCCTTGGGGAATCCAGATGGGGTACACGCCCGATCAGACCTTCACGGATTCGCTGTTGATGGCGTTGAACCTTCTGCAGCAGAACGGTCAGGCCGATGTGGTCTCCAACCCGCAAGTCCTGGCGCAGGATGGTCGGCTCTCTGAGCTCGGCGTCATCACGGAAGAGTACTTTATTCTGACGCCGAAGGATGCGTCCTCCGCCATGTTCTACATGCAGGCCGAAATGGTGACGATCGAGTCGGGGACGAAACTGAGCATTACCCCGCGCATCGGCGATAACAACGACATCACGCTCGAGATGGCCACAGAGGTCAGCGACAGCGTCCCGAAGGGCGCCGGCAGCGATCTCCCGGTGGTGACGCGACGAACGGCCAGAAACGTCGTCACTGTCAAAGACGGCGGTACCGTGGCGTTGGCCGGCCTGACGGAGAACCGCTCGCGCAGGACCGACAAGCGCGTCCCCGGCCTGAGCAATCTGCCGTTGCTGGGCGAGCTGTTCAAGAATACGGACAACTCGCAGACCTCGCGAGAGATCGCCGTGTTCGTGACGGCCCATCTGGTTCCTGACGGCACGACCGTCCGGGCGTCGTCGCGGCAGATGCCGTCGCAGGCCCTCGGGGCGGGCGCCCAGGTCCCGGCGTCGACGAGCGCAAACTTCGACGACGACCTCCGGCAAAGCATCGTGCGTCTGCCGAGGTGAGAAGCGTTAGCCAAGGAGTGCAGGAGCCGTGCTGATTAGACGACAGACGATAGCAGGTACGGTGACCATCACAGTATTGCTGGCTTCAGTGGTTCTGCAGGTGGCGGGGTGTCGAGCCGAGCCGGTCGAGTGGTCGGAGCTTGGCTCCGGGCAGCGGCGCAGCGCGCCGAGTCAAACGCCCGAGCGAGAACGAGCGCCCCGCCAGGTTCGCGGGGTCCAAATCGTGCCGCAGAGCAACCAGGAAGTGGCCGACCTCAGCTCCGACGACATCGTGCGCATCATGCGTCGGATTGGCTTCCCCGACGACCTGATTCTCGAACTCGGCAGAGACATGCACAGCGCGCTGTTGCGGTCGGGAGCGGCCCGTGTGCTGGATGGGAAGACCGTCGAGGCGATTCTTCGTATCAACGGTCGATACGTGTACATCACGTCGCGCACGCGCGGCACGTTCATTTACGATCCGGCCAGCGGCCAGTTTGGCGGAGCGGCACCGTCGCAATGATCTCACGATGAACGCTGGAGGAACTGAAGAGCCATCGTAGCCCGTTGGGCAGCCCACATCCGGTCAACGCCCCCGCGAACCGGTTGATTCCCTGGAGGAGGGTGGTTCTTTCTTGCCCGGGGGCTGCAACGGTCGCTCGGCTCCCTCTCGTCGCCTCGGTCGCCTCGTCGGCCTGGATCAATTTCATCGTGGCAACCTCCCGCATCTTCGGATTATAATCGGTCGTCGGGCCGGCGAAGAGGCCCGCAGGATTGAGGAACGACGATCGAATGGCGAAGGCTGGTGATGTCAGGCAACGGATGGATCGACTGCGGCGAGAGATCCGAAGGCATGACCATCTGTACTATGTGCTCAGCGACCCCAAGATCGACGACCGGCAATACGATGCGCTGTTCGCCGAGCTCAAGGATCTCGAAGCGGCGCATCCGGAGCTGGTGACCGCCGACTCGCCCACGCAGCGCGTTTCCGGCCGGCCGCTCGAAGGGTTCTCGACCGTGCGGCACGCCGTGCCCATGCTGAGCATAGACAACACCTACAGCGCCGACGAGCTGCGGGCCTTCGACGAGCGCGTCCGTCGGCAGCTCGACACCTCCGAGTACGACTATGTGGTAGAACTCAAGATCGATGGCCTGGCCGTCAGCCTTCGCTATGAAGACGGGACGCTCGTCACCGGCGCCACGCGAGGCAATGGCGAGGTGGGCGACGATGTCACCGCCAATATCCGTACGATCAAGGCGATTCCCCTGTCTCTGCTTGACGGCGACGCGGTCCCGGCCGTCCTTGAGGTGCGGGGCGAGGTGTACATGCCCGCGCGTTCGTTCGCCGAATTGAACCGAATTCGGACGGAGGCGGGCGAGCCGCCGTTTGCCAATCCGCGTAACGCCGCGGCCGGGTCGCTCAAGCTGCTCGACGCCCGCATCACCGCCACGCGCAATCTCGCCTTCTTTGCCTACGCCACCGGCGAGGTCTCGCAGCCGCTGGCGCGCGACCACGATCAAATGCTCGAACGACTCCGGGCCATAGGGCTGCCGGTCAGCCCGCACATCCGACGGGCGAAGAGCATCGACGAAGTCATCGAGATCTGTCTGGCATGGGGTCCGAAGCGGTTCGAGCTGGATTATCAGACCGACGGCATGGTTGTCAAAGTCAATCGGTATGACCAGCGCGACATTCTCGGCGCCACCGGACGGGCGCCCCGCTGGTGCATCGCGTACAAGTTCCCCGCCGAACGCGCCGAGACGGTGGTCGAGTCGATTGCAGTCCAGGTGGGCAAGAGCGGGGCCCTGACGCCCGTGGCCAATCTGGCGCCCGTGTCGCTTTCGGGCACGACCGTCAAGCGGGCCAGCCTGCACAACTTCGACGAGATGCGCCGGCTCGACGTCCGCATCGGCGACACCGTGGTCATCGAGAAGGCCGGCGAGATCATTCCGCAGGTGGTTGAGGTCAAGACCGAACGGCGTCCGCCGGGAGCGAGGCCCTTCGAGGTTCCGAAGAAGTGCCCCGTCTGCGACAGCGAGGTCGTCAAGGACGAGGCGGGCGTGTACGTCCGCTGTCCGAACCCGCAGTGCAGCGGGCAGTTGAAGGAGCGGCTGCGCTACTTCGCCGGCCGGGGTCAGATGGACATCGAACGCCTCGGTGTCTCGCTGATCGAGCAACTGGTCGATCGCGGGCTGGTCCAGGGGTTCGCCGATCTATATCGACTGCGAAAAGAGGACTTGGCGGCGCTGGAGCGGATGGGCGAGAAGAGCGCTCAGAACGTGCTCGATGGGATTGACGACAGCAAGGCCAGACCGCTGTGGCGTTTTCTGGCGGCCCTGGGGATTCGCCATGTGGGCAGCCAGTCGGCGCAGGTGCTGGCCGAGCATTTCGGCTCGCTCGCGGCGCTTCGCGAAGCGAGCCGGGAGGAACTGGAGGCCATCGACCAGATCGGACCGGTCATGGCCGAGAGTATCTATGCCTATTTCCGCGAGCCACGGCACCAGGCGATCATCGACGACCTTCTGGCGGCGGGGGTGGAGCCCCAGGCGGAGGCGGCCCGTGCTCGTACGGGAGCGTTTTCCGGCAAGACCGTCGTGGTCACCGGTTCGCTGGAGTACTTCACCCGGCAGCAGGCGCAGCAGGCGATCAAGGACGCCGGTGGAAAGGCGTCGAGCAGTGTGAGCAAGAAGACGGATTTCGTGGTGGTGGGCGCTGAGCCGGGCAGCAAGCTCGACAAGGCCCGCGAGTTGGGCGTTACCGTGATCGACGAGCGACAATTCATGGAGATGCTTTCAGGAAGGGCGAGATAGCGTGGACGAGCAAGACAAGAAATTCATGATGTCGGCTCTGAAGCTGGCGGAGAAGGGCATCGGCTCGGTCGAGCCCAATCCGGCGGTCGGCTGCTTCATCGTCAAGGCCGGCCAGCTCGTGGGCAAGGGCTACCACAAGAAGTTCGGCGGCCCTCACGCAGAGGTCAACGCCATCGACGACTGCCGGAACCTGAGCATCAAGCCGGAAGGGGCGACGATGTACGTCACGCTCGAGCCCTGCTGCCATGAGGGCAAGACCGGGCCCTGCACCGAAGCGATCATCGCGGCCGGGCTGGCCCGCGTCGTCGTTGCGACGCTCGATCCCTCCCCCCACGCTTCGGGCAAAGGCGTCGAGCGACTGCGCCAGGCAGGCATCGACGTCGAGGTCGGCCTCTGCGAGGAACAGGCCACCCAGCTCAACGCGCCGTTCTTCAAGCACACCACCACGGGCAAGTGCTGGGTCGTCCTGAAATGGGCCCAGAGCCTCGACGGCAGGCTCGCGTACGCCCAGCAGGGCCCCGAGCGGCGATGGATCTCGAACGAGCTGAGCCGCAAGGACGCCCACAAGCTGCGCCGCCGCGTCGGCGCGATCCTCGTCGGCATCAATACGGTCCTCGCGGACGATTGCATGCTGACGCCGCGACCGAGCAAGGGCAAGAAGCCCCTGCGCATCGTGCTCGACAGCACGCTGAAGATTCCGCTGAAGTCGCGCCTGCTGCGCACGCCCAAGGCGAGCCCCATCCTGATCTGCACGCGCCGGGCGGCCCTCGACGCGAACGCCAAACACGCCGAGCGCATCGCCAAGCACGGCGTCGAGCTGCTCGCCTGCGACGGCTCGTCCGAAGTCTGCGATCTGCCGCTGCTGCTCGATGAACTTGGCCGGCGCGGCGTTCAGCAGGTGCTCGTCGAAGGCGGACCGACGGTCCTGGCGTCGTTCCTCAAACAAGGCCTGGCCGATGAAGTCTGTGCGTACGTCTCGCCGAAGATTCTCGGGCCGCAGGGCGCGGTCGATCTGGCCGGACCGATGGCCTCGCTCGCAGACGAGATCGGTCTTACAAACGTCGAGGTCAAGGCCTTCGCCGAAGACGTGCGAATCTCCGGCCGCCTGACGGGGTAATCGGCTCGCCCGGCTGGAAAAAGGCGCGCCGCGAGAAAAACCACTTGACCCGCCGGCCGCTTCGTCGTATACTATGGATGTTGCGGGTGCATACGGAGATCAGTTGGTCTCAAAAGCACGAACCGCGGTATGTGCGACACGGCACATCGCAACAAGGAGACGGGCCTACAACCAGTTCGACTCTTTGTCGCCCTCGTCTCCTTATTTTTATGCGCTCATTTCGCCCTACGTGGCTTCCTCGACGATGCGGATTTCCTCGTCGGTCAGGCCGTACAGCTCGTAAACCAGCCGGTCGATCTCCTTGTCCGTCGCGTCGATCTGACGCTGAGTCCAGTCCGCAAGCCACGGACGCGAAGCACCCATGCCGTTGTCTGTGACAACGCCCTCATAAAACGCGGTCTGTCCCTCGGCTATCCTCACCAACATAGGGTTCGATGAGTTTGCGTGTTAATCGGCGTATGAGATCAATGAGTTGGCTGAGTTGTTTGTCCTCTTCTTCGGTACCCCAGGGTGACACAAGGTTCCCATGCATAACTTCGTGGCGCACCCTTGTCCAAGCTACCTGGTTTTCGCGTCTCAGTATCTTCTGACACACGAGAGCCTTCAAATGGTTGTCGATCTTGGCCCTTGGATTGCAGGGGATTAGCAATCGAACGAGGCCTTCAGCGACGCTCGAGAGAGTCATACATAGAACCCACCTCGATCCCTGAGTGGCACGAATGATCTCATCATAGAAGCGTGTGATAGCGTGTGGTTCAAAATTCGGATGCCCATCGGCAGTTCTATCCTCTGCAATCATTTGAAGTAAGCTGGCATAAAGTTTCCAGAAGTCCTTTCTCAGGCCAGCATGGTCATCTCCGAGAAGCGAGGCGACACCCAAGCCGGGGTATTCCCCAAGTGAGGGGCGGAGCCATACATGTGCAGTTCGATCGCCGAAATTGCGCGCGACAAGGCGAGGGTAAATGCGTTGGCCAAGCAGAATACGGAGGGGTTCACAAACCCAGTTCTCCGCATACGGGTGTCTGAGCCTGGTACTTGTCTCGGCTGTCAACCAGAGGGTATCACTCGAAGGTCTATAGAAAAACGTAACTTCAGAATCAAGCACCTGGACAGTTTGTTGCCCAGCACTGCATTTCCGTTCGATTTCGACATCATCTATACTCGTCACAGTTAGCATCGACTTGCTCATTGGTACGCAGAACTTCGGTTGAAACACAAGTTCTATGCTTGATTTGTCCGACACCCAGTCCCCCGTGGCACGAGTTACTAAAGAGTTGATTCTGCCCTTTAATAGCCAACCGCGATTACGGATTGTCTGCGGCTCTGGCCGTGTCCACCCACAGTGCCACTCAATTCCTTGATAGTCCGTCATAACCAGGGTGAATTGGTCACGGATCTCATATGCATTCTTGTGTGCTCGGCCCAGTTGGCGGATAGCATCCACCTCATTTGCGGCTGTTGCGTACATCGTGAAGTCGATATCGGTCGCGCTTCTGATATCGACATGGCCAGGACCAACAAAAACAGGCTGGCAATAGTCGTTGCCTATGATACGCATTTCCGCACAGTCGATGGTGGTCGGCAGCGCGGACAAACGCCCTTTCCAATGATCTAGTGTCCTCATGCCCACTATTTCCACAAAATGGTAGTGACAATTTGTATCATCCAGATTCTATTGATAGTCACGTGATGTCCTTTCAGCGTTCGCGCGTATGAGTCCGTCAATGGTTCACATTATAGCTCATCGCACAGCAAGATGGGCGAATGTGTTACATGATTCCCCTTCCCCGACGATGCGGATTTCTTCGTCGGTCAGGCCATATAGCTCGTACGCGGGCCGCTCGATCTGCGCATCGGTCGCGTCGATTTGACGCTGGATCGCGTTGCGCTCGAAGGTCTCGATGCGTCTGGCGACGGCTTCAGGTAACGGCATTGGATCGGGCTCCTTGCTTCTTTCCCTCCGGGTATCGGCCGGTCGCTCCGGCCTATCGTTCATATCGGCAACCCAGGGCCCCCGCATTTAGGGCCAAGTCCGAAAAAAAGCCGGCGGGGCGAGGAAATTGCGGTTTCATCCGCAGGCAGTTCGGTCGGGCTGTGCAGGGCGAGGCATGCCTCGCCCGTGTGTGTGAAGATTTCCGGGCGAGGGGACGGTCGCTTGTGGTGGTGGCGCCTGAGGCTCCGTTGCGCATTTGTGGTGACGTGCCTGCGGCGGGTTGTCCTGTTTGTAGTGACGCCGTGAGGCGTTATCACCATTCGGTGGGAGATATGCCCTGACGGGCACACTACGAACGGCCCACCATCGCCAAGCCCTGCGGGTCCATGCGACTTCGCTGGGCGCAAGCTCCCAGGCGGCCAGCGGCGGTTCTCTGTGCCCGAAGTGGCCTCGCCCGGAAATCTTCACACACACCCTCGCCCCTGCCGGAGCTGGATGGGGTTGCGTTTTGGTGGCCGATCGGGTTTGATGGGGACTTGGTGCGGCGTTGGGGTGGGGGTGGTTTGTCGAGAGTGGCGACAGGGGTTTTCGGGAGGTGTTCATGGGTAAGGCAACTTTGGTGGCGTGGATGATGGCTCTGGCGGCTCTGGCGGGGCCGGCGGCAGGGCAGGTGGGGGATGCGGCGTGGCTGTGTCTGTTCGACGGCAAGACGCTCGACGGCTGGAAGGCCAGCGAGAACGTCGGGACGTTCACGGTGCAGGACGGGGCGATCGTCGCGCACGGGGCGCGGAGCCACTTGTTCTATACGGGGCCGGTCGAGGACGCGCAGTTCACCGGCTTCGAGCTGAAGGTCGATGTGATGACCGAGCCGGGCGCTAACGGCGGCGTCTACTTCCACACGCGGTATCAGGAGACGGACTGGCCCCGGCGGGGGTTCGAGGTCCAGGTCAACAACAGCTTCGCCGCCGACCCACGCAAGACCGGCAGCCTGTACGGCATTCAGGACGTGCGGACCGCCGTGGCCGAGGACAAGGTCTGGTTCACCCAGCACATCATCGTGCGGGGCAACCATGTCACCGTGTTCGTCGACGGCAGGAAGGTGGTGGACTGGACGGCGACGGATCGGCAGCTCCGGGGCGGCACCTTCGCGCTGCAGGGCCACGATCCCGGCAGCGTCGTCCGCTACACGAACATCTACGTCAAGCCGCTGCCCGTGCTGGATTTCCCCATCGTGGACTATCACGTGCACTTGAAGGGCGGCCTGACACTGGATGAGGCGATCGCGATGTCGCAGCGGCGCGGCGTCAAGTTCGGCATCGCCGAGAACTGCGGCGTCGGCTTCCCCACCACCAACGACGCGGCGTTGGAGCCGTTTCTCCAGCAGCTCGAAGGCCGGCCGGTGTACCGGGCCATGCAGGCCGAGGGACGCGAGTGGGTGACGATGTTCTCGCCCGAGACGATTGCGAAGTTCGACTACGTCTTCACCGATTCGATGACGTGGACGAACGACGCGGGCAAACGGATGCGTCTGTGGATCCCCAGCGAGGTCGAGATCGGCGACAAGCAGGCCTTCATGGACACGCTGGTCGAGCGGACGGTGGGGATTCTGACAAACGAGCCGATCGACATCTACGTCAATCCGACCTTCCTGCCGGCGGAGATCGCCGACGAATACGATGCGCTCTGGACCGACGCGCGGATGGACAAGGTGATTGCGGCGGCGGTCAGGAACGGCGTGGCCATCGAGATCAACGCGCGGTATCGCCTGCCGAGCGAGCGATTCGTTCGCAAGGCCAAGGCGGCGGGCGCCAAGTTCTCGTTCGGGACCAACAACGGTAGCAATGACGACCTGGGCGAGTTGGCGTACAGCCTGATGATCGCGCGCCGCTGCGGCCTGACCGCGAACGACATGTTCGTGCCCAAGCCCGACGGCCAGAAGCCCGTGCAGACGAAGGGCCTTCCGAAGTAGCGCCGGCCCGACCGATTAGAACTGAAGGTGCGGGCACGCGCCGGTGAGGACCTTGCTGCCGTTGTCGGTGATCAGGATGTCGTCTTCGATGCGGACGCCCAGCTTGCCGGGGATGTAGACGCCGGGCTCGATGGTGAGGATCTGCCCGGCCTGCAATGTTCCTTCGGACTCGGGCCGGAGGAACGGGTCCTCATGGATCTCGAGTCCGATGCCGTGTCCGGTGCCGTAGCCATAGACCGGAAACCCGCTGTTACGTACGACCTTGCGAGCGGCTTCGTCCACGTCGCGAAGCTTCGCTCCCGCTCTGGCGACGGAGATCGCGGCGGCCTGCGCCCTGGCGGTCACGTCGTAGGCGCGCCGGTACGCGGCGCTGGGTTTGCCCAGGACGAAGCATCGCGTGATATCCGCTGTATACCCGCCGAATCGGGCGCCGAAGTCGATCAGGATGGTGTCTGTGTTCCTCAGCTTTCTGGGGCCCGGCTGATGGTGTGGCCGTGACGCATTGGGTCCGAAGGCGACAATGGTTTCAAATCCCGGCTTGCACCCCAGTCGTCGGATCTCCAGATCGAGGATACCGACCAGTTCGCTTTCGCAGATTCCCGGCTTGAAAAACGCGGTCGTCTTCGCCAGCGCCCGGGCGGACAGCGCCGCCGCCTTCTTGATCGCGGCGACCTCTGTGGCATCCTTGACGCTGCGGAGCCCTTCAGTGGTCCCACTGACGCTCCTGAGCGGGACACGCAGACCCTTCTTGAGAGCCTCGTAGGCGGCCAGCGAGACGGACTTGTCGATCGCCATGGTGCGCACGCCTTTGAGCTTTGCGACCAACTGAGCGGCGGCCTCGGTTATGACGCCTTTACGCTGCACGAGGGTGGTTCGCACGCATTCCTTGCGGGCCTGCTCGATGTAGCGGCTGTCGGTGATGAGGTACACTGCCTTTTGGGTGATTGCCGCCCAACTGTCCTCGCCACTGAAGGTGATTACGTAGGTCACGTCGGCGGCTTTGGTCAGGATCAGGCAGTCGATTCCCTTTTCGCGGAGTTGGCGGCGAATGTCCTTTATGCGGTTCTGCGCCGGTGCGATTCGCATGGGTCCTCCGACAATTCCTCTGTCTTGGTTCGCATGGGGGCGGACAAGAGGTCGCCCAACAGGCATACCTACCAGGAAAACGCTCTCGATGGAAGCGCGGGCCGTCCCTTTTTCTGCCTTGCCCGATTGGGTCGGAGCCATTAGAATGGCGGTCTGTTTCGATAAGATTTCCTAATTATTTGTTAAGTTGTTTATCTTATGTTGTTGCCAATTCGGGTGAACATCCAGCCGCGACGCACGCCGTATGCCAACTATGTGCTGATCGCGGTCAATATCGTGATCTTCCTCCTGCAATTCGCGATTCATCCACAAACGGGACAGCTTGCCTTTCGGTCCTGGGTCAGCGACTTCATGCTGGTGCCCAGAGTCTCACCCTGGTGGACGTTTGTGACCTACGCGTTTCTGCACCACGATTTCTGGCACATCCTGTTCAATATGTTCTTCCTGTACCTCTTCGGCAAGAACGTCAACGACAAGCTCGGCCATCTGGCGTACACCGTCTTCTACGTTTGTGGTGCGGTCTTCAGTGGGCTGGGCCATGCCTTGCTTCACGCTGCTACGCCGGTGCCTACGCTGGGGGCCAGCGGTGCCGTGGCGGCCGTGACGGGGGCCTATCTGGTCCTGTTCCCTCAGTCGCTGCTGACGATCATCTACTGGTTCTTCTTCATCGGAACGATCCAGGTTCCGGCGATGTATTTCATTGCCCTGAAGATGATCTTCCTGGACAACATCCTGGCCCGGGGCCGCAGCAGCATCGCCTACGATGCCCATCTGGCCGGCTACGCCTTCGGCATCGGCGTGACTCTCCTGCTGTTAGCGACGCGGCTGGTCAACGCGAACCAACTCGACCTGTGGGCCATGATCAAGCGATGGAATCGTCGTCGTCGATATCGAGACGTTGTCGCTGGTGGCTACGACCCATTCTCCGGCACAGGGGGCTCTCGGCCCGTGAAAGGCCCAGAGGCCCACAAGAGCTTTGCCGAGAAACAGAAGGATGCAGACGTACGCGATTTGCGGAGTGCGATCAGCCAGCGGTTTGACGAGCACAATCTTCCTGCGGCAGCCGATCTCTACGTCCAATTGATGGGCATCGACAGCGAGCAGGTGCTGCCCCGCCAATACCTTCTGGATATCGCCAACCAGTTGGCCAGCAGCCAGCGGGCCTCTGAGGCGGCTTGGGCGTACAGCCAGTTCCTGGCCCATTACGGGGGGTACGAGCATGCCGAACAAGTGGAACTCATGCTGGGCATCTTGTACTCCCGCTATCTGGACAAGCCGCAAGAGGCCCTCAAGCACCTGCAACGCGCCGCAGAGAGGCTCTCCGACCCGGCCCAGGTCAAGATGTGCCAGGACGAGCTGGCCAGGCTCCAGAGCTGACGGTTGGACTTTTTTCGCCCACATGGCGATGGTGCGACTTGACACTTGACAAGATCGCCCAGAGCCGGTAATTTCACAGGCGAAGGATCGACCTGCCAGCGGGCCGTTTCTGATGCATCGATGGGAATATCTGAATAGGAGGCAATAAAGATGCAAGCTCGCATGAAATCTTCCAGGCGTGCGGTGCGAATAGCGTCGGGGGGGCGTTTGCCGTTTCTTCTGCTGACGCTCGGGGTGTTGACCCTGACGGGTGCGGTGTGGGCCCAGCAGGATGCGAATCTCGCGTCGGTGCCCGAGGCGGCGACGGTGGCCCCGGATGCCGGCGGGCCGTTCGTTGCCGAGGTGACCGGAAACGACGTGTATCTCCGATCGGGCCCCGGCACCAATTTCTATCACTGTGGCAGGCTCTACAAAGGCGACCGTGTTCAGGTCGTCAAGGTCCAACAGGGCTGGTCCTGCATTGTCCCGCCGCCGGGATGTTTCTCATGGATTGCGATGCAGTACGTCAGCATCAATATGGAGAATCCGACGCAGGGGATCGTCACAGGCGACAAAGTGGGTGTGTACGCCGGCTCGGATTACGTCGAGCCCATCCATTCCACGAGCAGGCAGGTTGTGCTCAACCGGGGCCAGATGCTCAAGCTGCTGAGCGAGGAGAAGGACGACTACTACAAGATCGCACCACCCGAAGGCGCATATCTGTGGGTCAGCAGCCAGTTTCTTCAGCCGGTGAGATCGCCGATGGAGGCCGCTTCCGTTGGAATTGCCGCGACTCCAGACGCGACGGTCGAGACGCCGGCGACGGCCGAGGAGTTGCAGACCGAGTCCGATCTGCTCGATGCGTATTACGCCCTGAGCAAACTGGTCAAAGAAGAACGCAACAAGCCGATGGCTCAGCAGGACTACTCCGAGTTGAAAGAGAAGCTCCGCGAATTGGCGGAGAACCCCATCGGCGGGCGGGCGACGCGTTATGCGGATTTCACACTGAAGCAGGTCGAGCGGTTCGAGTTGGCGGGCACCGTCGCCAAAGAAATGGCGATGCAGAGCAAGGAGCTTGAGAAGGTTAGCGAGAGGATCAGCGAAGCCAGAGATGTCCGATTGGCTCAGATCGATGACTTGGGCAGATTCGCTGTTATCGGGAAGCTGGAGACGACGAGCGTCTATGCACAGCCTGTGGGGCAGGCCCAGCGTTATCGCATTCTCGACGAATCGGGACGGACGATCTGCTATGTTGCGCCGACGGGGGCTGCCGTCGGCAAGGATTTGAGCGGGCTGATCGGTCGCAAGGTCGGTCTGGTTGGAGAGATTCAGCCACATCAGGCGACCGCCCGTGCGTTCGTGGAGTTCTCCGAGATTGTTCCGCTCGATTAGCACGCTTGACGCGAATCCCGTTGGGTTCTCGGGATTCGTATTTCTGTCGCTACAACAACGAAGTCGCGCCCTTTGAGGACGCGACTTCGTTTGTTGTAGTTGTTGTTCTCAAGCCGGTGATCCGGTATGAAGGACTGCGAGCAGGATCAAGCTCTGCCCGGTACCGGTGCAATATCGTCCGGCGGGGCAATCACGTCACCCTTTTCAAAGTCATCGGGGGTTGGCTTCAGAGTGAGGTGATAATATGGCGAGTTCTCATTGTCTACGACGTCCTTCCAGCGGACCAGCTTGCCGGTGTAGGCGGCGATGCGGCCCATGATGGCCGTAAGGGTTGAGGTCGCGACGTCCCGTGCCTCGTTGATTGGATTGCCGCCTATGATGCTTTCCAGCATGTTGACGTGGGACTGGACGTAGGGGTTGCGGTCGGCGAATTCGGGAACCGCGATTTCCTTGGCCGCTTTGAGTCCTCCGCTGCCCCAGGTTTCGCCCTGTGTGCCCCGGAAGAACTCGCGGACGCCACCGTCGGTGCCGTTGATCTGGCGGCACATGCTGTGGATGCGGCAGCCGTCGCCGTAGTCGAAATCGATGCTGAAGAAATCGAACTGATTGCCGGTCTTGCGGCGGGCGCGGCCACCGAACCCGAGGGCCGAAGTGGGTATGCGGCCGGTGTACCAGTTGGCGACGTCGATGTTATGGACGTGCTGTTCGACGATGTGATCGCCCGACATCTCGGTGAAGCTGACCCAGTTGCGGATCATGTAGTCGGCGTCGCTCTCGTTGGGATCTCTGGTCTTGTACCACAGGGCGCCGCCGCACCACCAGACCGCGCCGCCGGCGATCTCACCGATGGCGCCGCGCTCGACGGCGTGTTGGATTCGCTGGTAGGCCGCTTGGTGTCGGCGCTGCGTGCCGGCTACGACGGCCAGCCCCTTCTGCCTGGCGATCTCGCCGGCGGCGATGACCTTGCGGCCGCCGGGCGGGTCGACGGCGACCGGCTTTTCCATGAACACGTGCTTTCCCGCGCGAACCGCTGCATCGAAATGCACCGGACGGAAGTTCGGCGAGGCGGCCATCAGAACGATCTCGGCGTTGGTGTCGAGCAGATGCTTGTAGCCGTTGGCGCCATCAAAGCATCGCGATTCCGGCACGTTGTACTTCCTGCCGGTGGCCACGGCTCGGTTCTTGAACCAATCGTGGGTCGCGACGACCTCCAGCTCTACGCCGAGGATTTCAGCCGCCTCGAAGCAGTTCTCCAAGGCCCCGTTGCCCCGTCCGCCGCAGCCGATCAGGGCGACGCGGAATTTACGCTTCGCCTGAGCGGCAAACAGCACGCTCTTGCCGGCCAGAACGGCCGCCATCCCCGCGGCCGAACTCGTGATGAAACGCCGGCGCGAGAGATTCCCCATGTCGTTGGTAAGACTCTGACTCATAGGATGTTCCTTTCGCACAACGTTACTGCTGCATTCGCTGCGCCCGGCCGAGGATCAGACCTCGAAGTCGTCACAGGCTCGATAGGCGTCGATCACGGCTCGTTCGCCTTCCTTGCCCCCTCTGCTCCTGCCATGCTCCATGCACAGGACGCCTTGATAGCCTTTTCTGTAGATGTGCCGGAAGATGTTCTTGTAGTTGATTTCGCCGGTGCCGGGCTCTCGCCGTCCGGGGTTGTCGCCCAGATGGAACGCCGCGATCTCGCTCCAGGCCATGTCGATGTTCGGAATGAGGTTGCCCTCGGAGATCTGCTGATGGTAGAGATCATTGACGATCTTGCACGAGGGGCTGTTGACGGCCCGGCAGACCATGTAGGTCTGGGGGATCTTCTGGAGGAACAGGCCCGGATGATCGCGCCACCAGTTGAGCGGTTCGAGCACGATCACGACGCCGGCCGGCTCGGCAATCTCGACGCAGCGCCGCAGGTTGTCGATCAGGTTGGCCGTCTGGTAGTCCGTCTCCATTCGCTGGCTGATGCAGCCGGGGGCGATCAGGGTCCACTTGGAGTTGGTTCGCTTGGCGACCTCGACGGCCTCTTTGGTCCGGCCGACGATGTAGTCCTGGAATTCCTTGTCCTGCGTGACGAATGTGGCCTTGCCAAACTCGGCGTACATGACGTACGGCCCCATCATCATGCCCAGACGGTCCATTTCGGCGGCGATCTTCTCCTGGAGTTCGGGCGGCCGGCCCATCAGGCCGTTGTCGAACATCGCGGTGAAGCCCTCGTCGGCCATGAACTTGAGTTGGTCGATTGGGTTCTTGCCGGCGTGCTCCTGGAACGCGCCGAGGCTGGGTGCGTACTTGAGTTTGAACTTCTTGTTCGTCTGGGCCTTGGCCCCGGAAGACATGGCAGAGGCCGTCATCGCCGCCACGGCGGCGGTCCCGAGGAAGCGACGGCGCGACACAGAATGCTGATGATCCATGGTGATGCTCCTAAATACTGCGATTGGAATACACCCCTCCTCCGCGAAGGCAAACATGCTTCGCGGGGGTATGGTTGGGCCCGGAGCGAGCATCGTTCGACGCACCCGGAGTCGGATGCGTCAAACGATGACGTTGGCTCAAGGCAGATCGCTTGAGGCACTACTTCTTCATGGGGGTCCACTTCTGTTTGCTCTTGCTGCTGGCGACGACGGTCTCGATGAAGAGCATGCCGCGCACGCCTTCGTTGACGCCGGGGAAGTCCGCTGCCAGCGGATCGGGTTTCTTGCCTTCGATGGCGCTCTTGACGGTTTCGGCGAAGTTGGTGTAGTTATTGGCGAAGGCTTCGAGAAAGGCCTCCGGGTGGCCGGCGGGTATGCGGCTGTTGCGGGTGGCCGCGGCGCTGTAGCCGGCGACGTAGTCGTTGCCGCGTTTCCAGACCTCTTCCGGCTTGCTCGGCCGACGGACGTACAAATAGTTCGGATGCTCCTGGTGCCATTCGAGGCTCGCCTTCTCGCCGTGGACCCAGATGGCCAGGTTGTTCTCTTCGCCGTGGGCGATCTGGCTGGCGTGCAGCACGCCCTTGGCGCCGCCTTCGAGCTTGAGCAGGCAGTTGCAGTCGTCGTCCAGAGATCGGCCTGGCACGAACGTCGTCAGTTCGGCGCAGATGTCCGTGATCTTCAGGCCCGTGATGTATTCGGCCAGATTCGCCGCATGCGTCCCGATGTCACCGACACAGCCGCCGGCGCCGCTCTGCTTCGGATCGGTGCGCCAGCTTGCCTGCAGGTTGCCGGTCTTCTCCAGTGCCGTGGCCAGCCAGCCCTGCGGGTACTGGACCACGACCTTGCGGATCTTGCCGACGTCGTTCTTCTTGACCATGTCACGAGCGAGCTTGACCATCGGATAGCCGGTGTAGTTGTGCATCAGCCCGAAGACCAGGCCTTTCTTTTCGACCAGCTTTTGAAGCTCCTTGGCCTCCTTGCTGGTCAGGGTCATCGGCTTCTCGCACATCACATGGAATCCGGCCTTGAGCGCATCGCGCGCGATGGGGAAGTGCCAGTTGTTCGGCGTCGTCACGGCAACGAAGTCGATCCGGTCGCCTTCCGGCAGGGCCGACTCGGCCTTGAGCATATCCTGGTACGTGTTGTAGACGCGCTTGGGGTCGAGATAGAGCTGCTTGCCCATCTGTTGGGACTTCTTGGGGTCGATGTCGAACGCTCCGGCCACCAGCTCGATTTCCCCGTCCAGACGGGAGGCCTTGCGATGCACCTCGCCGATGAATGCCCCAGGGCCTCCGCCAACCAAACCCATTCTCAACTTGCGGTTGATTGCCATACCTACTCCTTTCAATTCACTGTGCTGTGGACGAAGTGTGTTGGGCGAGTCTGTCTGCCAAACTTCATGTACCCCACTAAATGGTGTCTCCCATAGACAAGACTCCGTCGATTATAGGGGTTCCGGCAGACGACGCAAGCGCCAAAAACGGCGGTCTCGGGCGTGATTTCCGCCCGCCAAGCACCGGCGGAGGCCAAGTTTGGGTTGACAGGGTTGCGCTGGGCCTATACACCTTCTCTTACGCCATCGGGGCGATCGCAAGGGCTGTCCTGTCAGGTGAACGAGGTGATATGCAGACCGATATCCGTACCGTCTCTGCGGACCTGTATTTCCTCCCCGTGCAGACGCGGGTGCCGCTGAAATTCGGGCCCGAGACCCTGACCTCGGTGATCTGCGCGCGGGTCTGCGTGGGTGTGACGGACCGGAAGGGCCGGCGAGCTGAAGGATGGGGGGAGACGCCCCTCAGCGTCCAGTGGGTCTGGCCCAGTGGGCTCGGCTATCAGGAGCGCTGTGACGCCATGCAGCGGTTCTGCACGATTCTGGCGGAGGCTTGGGCCCATTTCTCCGACGAAGGGCACCCCCTCGAACTCGGTCACACCTTCATCGAGTCCATTCTGGGCGGGCTGCTCGAGCGGTTCAACGCCGAGCGGGGGGCCGGCGCCGAGCCGATGCCCTGGCTGGCGGCCTTGGTCTGTTGCTCGGCCTTTGACATCGCCCTGCACGACGCTTACGGCAGGCTCGTCGATCGTGACATCTACACGACCTATAATGCCGAGTTCATGAACGCTGATCTGTCCCGTTTCCTGGAGCCGGCCGAGGGCAGCGGTGTATCGTTCGCGGGCCGGTATCCGGCGGACTTCCTGGTTGCCGAGCCGCCTTCGACACTGCCTGCCTGGCACCTGGTCGGTGGCAAAGACCTGCTCGATACCTCCGAGCTGACGGGTGCCGAGCCCGACGACGGCTATCCGGTACTGCTGGCCGACTGGATCCAGCGGGACGGGTTGACGTGTCTGAAAGTGAAGCTTCGTGGCGACGACGCAGAGTGGGACTTCGACCGGCTGGTCCACATCGGGGAGATCGCCATCGAGAACGGGGCGATCTGGCTGACCAGCGACTTCAACTGTACCGTGACCGACCCGGCCTACGTCAATGCGATTCTGGACAGGCTTCTGTGGGAGCAGCCGCACATTTATCAGATGATCCTCTACGTCGAGCAGCCGTTCCCGTACGATCTGGAGGCAAACCGGATCGACGTGCATAGCGTCTCGGCTCGTAAGCCCCTGTTTATGGACGAAAGCGCCCACGATTGGCGGCTGGTACGGCTGGGACGCGAGCTGGGTTGGACGGGCGTGGCGCTCAAGACGTGCAAGACGCAGACCGGGGCGCTGCTGAGCCTGTGCTGGGCCAAGGCCCACGGCATGACGCTCATGGTCCAGGATCTGACCAATCCGATGCTGGCGCAGATTCCGCATTGCCGGCTGGCTGCCCACGCCGGCACGATCATGGGGGTCGAAACCAATGCGATGCAGTTCTACCCGGCCGCCTCTGCACGAGAAGAGGCGGTCCATCCGGGCCTGTATTGCCGACGCGATGGACACGTTGACCTGTCCACGTTGAGCGGCGCGGGGTTCGGCTACCGGCTTGACGAGATCGAGCGCCAACTGTCCGAACGAGCGGCCGGCTTCTCGATGTGAATGGATGGCAGACAACCACGACGGGTGGCAGCCTCAAGGCCGAAGGCCTTGGGGATGGCGACGAGTGAGACCATCCCCAAGCTTCGCTTGAGGCTGCCACCCAGACGAAATGCACGATAGAACAGTGTTATGGAGTAATCGAGATGGCGAAACTGAGTGCCTTTGCAGATGAAGTGACCGAAGACTTTCGTTCACAGGTGGAGTTCCTGGCCAAAGAGCGGATCGGGTATATCGAGCCGCGGTTCGTCAATCGCAAGAACATCATGGACCTGAACCGGTCAGAGTTGGATGAAGCCCGCAAGATGATCCGCGATTGCGGCCTGAAGGTCAGCGCAATCGGCTCGCCGATTGGGAAGGTCAAGCTGGACGAACCGTTCGAGCCGCACCTGGACAGGTTCAAGCACGCGGTCGATCTGGCGCAGTTCTTCGAGACGCCCTTCATCCGGATGTTCAGCTACTACGCGCCCGAGGGCAAGAACATCGACGACTATCGCGACCGGGTGCTGGAGCGGATGGCGGCCAAGGTGCAGGTGGTCGAAGGCACCGACGTAACGATGGTGCACGAGAACGAGGCCCACATCTACGGCCACACCGCCGAGAACTGCGCCGATCTGGTCGAGGCCGTCGGTTCCGACCGGTTGCGGCTGGCCTATGATCCCGCCAACTTCGTCTGGGGCGAGAAGATCACCAACAACGTCGAGGTCTGCTGGCCGGTGATGAAACCGTATGTGGCGCATATCCACATCAAGGACTGGAAGCTCGGTGCGCCCGACGTCGGCAGTTTGCCGGGGCAGGGCGACGGGCAGATCAAGGAGCTGCTGACCGAACTGGCGGCGATGAACTACGACGGCTGCATGACGATGGAGCCTCACCTCAAGACGGGCGGGCAGTTCGGCGGCTCGACTGGGCCGGAGCTGTTCTCCAAGGCCATCGCCGCCGTCCGCAAGCTGGCCGACCAGGTGGGTCTGGCGTGTGACTGATTCCCTGCACCAGAGGAGATTTCGATGAAGACGTGGAATTTTGGGATCGTAGGATCGGGCCTGATCGCCGATTTTCATGCCAGGGCCATCGGCGACATTCCCAATGCGAAGTTCACCGCCTGCTGTGACAAGGTCTTCGAACGGGCCAAGGCGCTGGCGGACAAGTACGGCGCCAAGGCGTTCGACAACTATGACGACATGGTCAAGAGTGACGACGTGGACATCGTCACCATCGCGACGCCGAGCGGCCTGCACATGGAGCCGACGATCGCAGCGGCCGAGGCGGGCAAGCACGTGCTCTGCGAGAAGCCGCTGGAGATCACGCTCGAGCGGATCGACGCGATGATTGCGGCACACGAGAAGGCCGGGACGCGCCTCGGCGGCATCTTCCCCTATCGCTTCAACAATCTCATGTTGCCGTTGCGCGACGCGATCAGCTCCGGCCGGTTCGGGACCATCACCTACGCCGGCGTCTACGTCCCCTGGTGGCGGACCGACGAATACTACAAGGATTCGTGGCACGGGACGTGGAAGCTCGACGGAGGCGGGGCCCTGATGAACCAGTCGATCCACATGATCGACATGCTGTGCGATCTGATGCCACCCATCGAATCGGCGCAGGCGTTCACCGCGACGCTCGGCCACAAGATGGAGGCCGAGGACACGGCGGCGGCGGTCCTTCGCTATTCGACCGGCGCGCTGGGCGTCATCTACGGGACGACATCGTCGTTTCCGGGGCAGTATCGTCGTTTCGAGATCACCGGAACGCGGGGCACGGTGATCAACGTTGAGAACAGCATTACGCTGTGGGAGTTCGCCGACAAGCAGCCGGACGATGTTGAGGTTCGCAAGCAGTTCATGAAGATCGAAGGCGGCGGTGGAGTCGCCGATCCGGCCGCGATCGACTACGAGAACCACACGAGGAACTTCAAAGCGTTCCTCGATGCGCTCGAGAACGACGAGGAGTTCTGGATCGACGGTCCGGAGGCCCGCAAAGCGGTCGAAGTGATCCTCGCGATTTACGAATCCGCCCGCGCAGGTAAGCCGGTCAAGCTGTAGGGCAATCGGGTTCTTACAGGGTGTTGTCGGTCTTGAGAGTGTGCGTGATTGCATCGACGGTGGTCGTCACGTGGAGGCGTCGGTACTTGTGCACGTCCAGCTTCGACGGCTTCTCGCGGGTAAACTTGAGGCCTCGACCGGTGACGATCTCTTTCTGGTCTTTAACGAAGTCGATGTATTGCAGCAGCGCCCAGGCGCTGTTGTTCCATCGCATCTGGTAGCCTCTCTGGTGAGCTTGGCGTGCCATCATGAATCGCTTCTTTTCGCTGAAGACCAGATAGTCGAGCGCCTGGGCGATTTGTTCGACCGAAGGCTCACCCGGATCGACGAGGATGCCTCTTGCGAAGCGACCGATGATCAGGCCTTCGGGACACTTCCGATTCGAGTGGATCAATTCCCTGGCGTAGCGGAACTTCGTCGTGACAGCGATCCGGCCCGAACCCAGTGTGTCGGCCAGGATGCCGCTGGAGATCTGCTGCATGTTCAGATAGGGCAGCAGCATGACGTTCGTGGCGCCGTAGAGCCTCAGCAGCGTGTTCTCGTCCAGGAACGAGTCGAGAAAGACGAGATCGTAATCCCCAAAACCGGCGGCGCTCAGCTCTCTGGTCCGGCACCACGCGACCTTCGCCTCGTCCAGGGCCTGCTCGATCGTTGCCATGAACCGGCGGTGCGGCTCACCACCTTCGGCCTTGATGAATTCCGGGTGTGACTGGCCTGCGATGAGGTAGACCATTTGCCTGCGCTGCGCATCGGTGCATGATTCCTGGAGGAAGCGGCCGTAGGCGCGGATCCCGTACTGTACGCCCTTGTCCGGCGAGAGCAGCCCCAGTGTCGTGATCAGAAAGCGGTCTTCCAGTCCGTATTCCTGCTTGATCGACAGGCGATTGAACTGGGAGGGATTCTGCATACGAATGCCGTGATCGATGTGCTTGAGCTTGATGTGGGGGATTCCATAGGTCTCGGATTCGAGAATCTGGATCGCACTTTCAGTAGTGACGATCAGGCCGTCGCTGTACCTGGCCAGGTCCTGAATGGTCTGCCTCTGGTGGGCGTCCGGCTCGTCGAGAACGGTGTGCAGATAGACCAGCGTATCGAGCCCGCGATCGCGAAAGGCCTTGGCCATCTCGACGAAGTTGGTGCCTCGCCCGTCGTTGCCCTGCGGGTCGGGGTCGAGCCCGAACTCGTGTTGCAGGACCACCACAGTCGGGCTGCGCGCCTCGGCCGCCCGCGTGCAGATGTGAACGATCGTATCGTGCCAGGACTTGGGTCGGTACTGGTCGATGACGAGGTCGACGGGGATGTCATAGGGCCCGTGTCTGTTGTCGATGGCGGCGATGCGGATGTGGCCGACCTCGGCTGTGAAGTGCGCCAGCGCCGTCGCCAGATCGCGCGAGAAGGTGCCGATCCCACACCGTCGCGGCGGATACGTGCTCACGATTCGAATGTTGTATGGCATGAAGGGTCAACCTCCTGTGATCCCATCGCGTCCGAGGTCGTTTCCGTGAACTCGAGCTGCCGGCGTCGTCAGATCGAAGCCATGACTCCTCGAACGTAACCGACCGACTCGGCCAGACCCGGCATGGGATCGTCGGCGTCCTTTTCGTACTCGAATGACACGATTCCGGCGTAGTTGATCTCGACCAGCGTTCGGATGAACTTCGGGATGTCGATCACGCCGCGACCGATCTCGCAGGTGCTTCCTCTCGCCTCGGCCGCGGTGACGTCCTTGATGTGGACGTCGAGCAGCCGGTCGGCATACTTGCGGGCCGACTCCGATGGGTCCACGCCGGAACGCATGGTGTGGCCGATGTCGTTGCACAGGCCGATCCGTTTGTCGAGGTTCTTGATTCTCTCATAGGCGGTCGAAGGCAGCGGATACACCTTGTCGCCCGGGCCATGATTGTGGATGGCGACTTTGATATCGTATTCCTTGACCTTCTGATTCACGAGCGGCAGCAGGTCGTAGCTGGGCACGCCGATGATGGTCTCCATGCCGGCGGTCCTCGCATAGTCGAACGCCTGGTGGACCTGCGTCTCGTTCCGCATGTAGACCACGCCGCAGCCGTAGAGCGTCAGGCCTGCGTCTTTGACCTTCGCGGCCGCTTCCCGAATCTGTTCGGGGCTGCTGTCCATCGCCAGATGGAAGTCTTTCAGCGCGATGTGCGTCAGGCCGACCCGCCTGGTCATCTTCAGGGCCTGGTCCAGGTCGAACTTGCGAAGGGTATACGAGGCCATGCCCAGGTGGAATTTGAGCTTCTTGCCGGCGCCGGCTTGGGCGGCGCGGGCCTGCAAACCAGGGACGCCCGTCAGCGCGGCGGTTGCTCCTGCCGATGCGATCTGAAGGAGTCTTCTTCTGCTGCACGTGGACTTCATCGACATACTCTCCAAAAAGACCCGAGGTTATTCCTGACAGGAGCCGGACACAGCAGGGCCCGAACCGCCGATATCATACCACACACAGCGACGGGGATTCAGGGGAAAAACTCCCGTGCTATGGGCTGACGTGGAGGAGGCACGACCTGCAAGGCGGCGTTGACAGGGGGGCTGCCTCATGGTAGGCTCAACGTTCTTATGACCGATGCGGCCAGGCTCATTTCGAGGAGCTTATCATGGAGAATCAAACGCCCAGACATGCCCAAGACCATGCCCCGCACAGCCACTTGAGTCTGTCGAGGCGAGGTTTTCTCCGCCGTTCGGCCGTTTTCGGGGCTGGTCTGGCGCTGCCGACGATCATCCCGAGCCGCGTCTTCGGCGCCTTGGCTCCGAGCGAGCGGATTACGGTCGGTTGCATCGGCGTCGGGCGCATGGGGACCGACGATATGCGGGAGGCCCTCGGGATCGCCGGGGTCCGGGTCGTGGCGGTCTGCGACGTGGATTCTCACCGCGTAGAGAATGCCAAGAAGCTTGTCGAAGCTCGGTACCAGCAGCAGGGCTGTGCCGCCTATGGAGACTTTCGCGAGCTGCTGGCTCGCGACGACATTGACGCGGTGCAGATTGGCACGCCGGACCACTGGCACGCCATCCCCACGATCGAGGCGGCCCGAGCGGGCAAGGACATCTTCCTGCAGAAGCCCCTGTCTCTGACGCTGGAGGAAGGGCGGGTGGTGAGTGATATCGTCCAGCGGTGTGGCCGCATCTTCCAGATCGGGAGCCAGCAGCGGTCCGATACCCGGTTTCGCAAGGCGTGCGAGCTGGTCCGCAACGGCCGGGTTGGCAAGCTGCACACTGTCAAGGTTGGTTTTGGTATCGACCCCGGCTGCGATCCGCAGCCGGTCATGCCCGTGCCCGAATGGCTCGACTACGACAAGTGGCTCGGGCCGGCCCCGTGGGCGCCATATACCGAGAAACGGGTCCATCCCGAGAAGATCACGGACCGACCGGGCTGGCTGCGCATCAGCGACTACAGCGCCGGCATGATTACCGGATGGGGCAGCCACCACAACGACATCGCCCAGTGGGGCATGGGCACCGAGCACACCGGGCCGGTCGAGATTGAAGGACGGGCGGAATTTCCGAAGGACGGTCTCTGGGACGTGCACGGGCGCTTCCACATCGAGTACACCTACGCCAACGGGGTCAAGGTCTTCTGCACCGACAACCAGGAGAACCAACAGGGGGTGGTCTTCGAGGGCAGTGACGGCTGGGTCTACGTCCGGAGAGGTTTTATCGATGCGAACCCCAAGTCGCTGTTGGAAGAGACCATCGGACCGGATGAGACGAAGCTCTATGTGAGCAACCATCACAAGGCCAATTTCTACGAGTGCGTCCGATCGCGGGCTGAGACGATCGCTCCGGTCGAGGTGGCGCACCGCTCGTGCGCGGTCTGCCTGCTGGGGGACATCGCGATGCGGCTCGGCCGCAAGCTGCGATGGGACCCGGCGACCGAGCGGTTTGCGAACGATGACGAGGCGAACCGCATGATGGCTCGCACGCAGCGCAGTCCGTGGCATCTGTGATGAGTCGATGGGATCGTCACTCAATGGAATGGGAGAATGCTATGAATCGATCGCGCGGAGTCCTGGTGGCAGCGTGTGTGCTTGCCGTTATGGCGGCGCCTCTGGCCGCTGACGGGGCGAGGGCTCCGCTGGTCACCGCTCGGCTCGAAGCGGACCGCATGCGCGTCGTCGTGGACGTGGACGGCAAGCGCTTCACGTGCTACAAGTACGGTTCGCTGCAGAAATACCCGTACTTCTGGCCGGTCAACGGCCCGGCCTCGGGCAAGTCGGTGACGACCGAGACCTCGTGGCCGTGGCCGCACCATCAATCGTTGTTCTTCGGATGCGATCACGTCAATGGTGGCAATTACTGGCAGGACTCGAACGAGCGCGGCCAGATCGTCTCGCAGGGTCCGAAGATCACCACTGCCGAGGGGTCGTCTGCGACGTTTGTGGATGAATGCCTCTGGCGCCGGCCCGGCGCCGAGCCGATCATCCGCGACCGTCGCATCATCACGGTGTCGGCGCCGAGGCCGGACCTGCGGTTCATCGATTTCGAGATCACACTCGATCCGCTGACCGACATTCGGATCGGCAGGACGAACCATTCGCTCTTCGCCGCCCGTATGGTGCCGGAGTTGAGCGTTGATTCCGGCGGGACTCTGGTCAACGCCCAGGGCGACTCGGGCGAGAAGGGCACGTTTGGCGTTGCCTCGCCTTGGTGCGACTACAGCGGTACTCGCGAAGGGATCACCGAAGGCCTGGCTATCTTCCAGGACCCGACCAATCGCTGGTATCCATCCCGCTGGTTCACGCGGAACTATGGATTCTTCTCGCCTACGCCGATGTATTGGCCCGAAGGCGAGTATACCGAGATCCCCAAGGGCCGGCCCTTGACGCTGCGCTATCGTGTCGTTGTCCATGATGGCGATGTCAGAGAGGCAGGAATCGCGAAGTTGTTTGCCGAGTACGAAACGTCTGTGAGCCGTTGACGATCAGGCACGGACAGACGCGGCGCCCATGAAAAGGAGAGTTGCATGAACAAGAAAACCGTTCGCGCGGGAATCGTCGGGGCCGGGTTCTCGGCTTCGTTTCATTTCGAGGCGATCCGAAAAGTCTACGGAACGAACGTCGAGGTCAAGGGGGTCTGCGCGCTGGAAGGTGCCGAAGCCTATGCCAAACAGCGCGGGATCGTCGCCTATGACAGCCTCGAAGCGCTTCTGGATGACGTGGACGTCGTCCATTGCTGCACGACCGCCTCGGCCCACGAGCCCGTTGCGATTGCGGCGCTCCAACGCGACAAGTTCGTGATCGTGGAGAAACCGCTGACCGGCTTCTTCGGCGACGGCTCAGAGGATTTCAACGGTGAGGCCTTCTCCAAGGCGGCTGCGAGGAAGAGAGCGCTGGCCAGCGTCGAACGCATGCTCAAGGCCGAGGCCAAGAGCAAGGGCAAGATTCTCTACGCCGAGAACTGGGTCTATGCCCCCTCGATCCAGAAGGAGCGGGAGATCATCCAAAAGACCGGTGCCCAGATCCTCTGGATTCACGGCGAGGAGGCCCATTCCGGCTCGCACGCCCGCACCTATGCCTATTGGAAGTACTCCGGCGGCGGCGTGATGATCGGCAAGGGCTGTCACCCTCTGACGGCGGCGCTCTATCTGAAGCGCGTCGAGGGCAAGGTGCGCGACGGCAAACCGATCCGGCCCAAGTCGGTCACCGCGCGCACCCACGCACTGACGCGCCTGCCGAACTTCCGCGACGAGGGGCACATCCGCTGCGACTATTTCGATATCGACGATTTCTCCGTGATGCACGTGGTCTTCGAGGACGATACGCTCGCGACGATCTTCGCGTCGGACATCATCCTGGGCGGCATCCATAACTGGCTGGAGGTGGCCGCCAACAACCATCGAGCGGTCTGCAACATCAATCCGAACACGGCGATGCAGGCGTACAACCCGGCCGAAGCGAATTTCAAGGACATCTACATCGTCGAGAAGATCGGCACCAAGCAGGGCTGGTCGAACCCCTCGCCCGATGAGGACTGGTTCACGGGCTACCCGCAGGAGATCGAGGCGTTCTACCGCACCGCCGCCTATGGCGAGCCGGTCGAGAGTGACAGTTCTCTGGCGGCCGACTGCATTGCGACGACTTACAGTGCTTATGTCTCGGCCGAGCGAGCCGGTGCGGAGGTCGAGGTCAAACGATTCTGAGGCTTCTTTGGGATACGTAGGACGATGACGAACGAGCAGTGGGAGAAACTGTTGGCGGTCCTGGCCGGTGATGTGGTCGATCCGCTTCCGATCGGCTTCATCATCGACAGTCCATGGCTGCCCGGCTGGGCGGGACAGACCGTCCTGGACTATTACAGCAGCGACCGCGTGTGGCTCGACGCCAACCTCAAGGCGATTCGGACCTTTCCCGACGTCCTGTTCCTTCCCGGTTTCTGGTCGGAGTATGGCATGTGCACTGAGCCGTCGGCATTCGGGACGAAGTGTCGCTGGGAAGAGAACGCGCTGCCCTACGCGGATAAGATCATCCGCTCCATCGACGATGTCGCGCACATCGAGAACCCCGACCCAAAGACCGATGGCCTGCTGCCCTTTGTCCTCCGTCGGCTCAAGCTCCTGCAGCCGCAGATCGAGGAAGCGGGCCATCACATTCGGTTTGCCGTCGCGCGTGGCCCGCTGAATATCGCAACCTTCCTGATGGGGCCGACCGAGTTTCTCATGGCACTCCGCACGGACCCCGAACCGATCGCGAAGCTGCTGACGCTGATCACCGACTTCTCCGTCGATTGGCTGCGACTTCAGAAGGAGTGCTTCCCGTCCATCGAGGGTGTCTTCATCCTCGACGACATCGTCGGCTTCCTCGGCGACGCGGATTTCAAGGAATCGGCGCTGCCCTATCTGAAGAAGGTCTTCAGTTGTCTGGATGTGCCCGTGCGATTCTTCCACAACGATGCGCACGGTCTGGTCTGTGCACCGTACCTGGCCCAGATCGGCGTGAATCTGTTCAACTTCGCCTTCGAGCATTCATTGGGCGAGATGCGTCAGCGGGCCGGCGATACAGTAACGCTTCTGGGCAACATCCCGCCCCGCGATGTGCTGGCCCAGGGCACGCCGGAAGAGGTTGCGGCCGGCGTAAGGGACGCTCTCGAATCCCTGGACGACCGACGACGAATCATCCTTTCCTGCGGCGGCGGAATGCCCCCCGACGTACCCACCGAGAACATCCAAGCCTTCCTCGGCGCGTTGCGGTGAGAATCACGATGTGAGGTTTGACGACGGCCTGGCTCAGAGGCGGCGCCAGCGGCGGCCGTCGGCGGCGGGCAGGGCGTCGGCCTGGGGGAAGCTCTCGCTGCCGGCAGGGTATTCGGGCAGGGGTGTCCTGCCGTCGTGCCAGGCATCGAGTACCGGCGCCAGAAGCCGCCAGGCGAGGTCTACGGAATCGAATCGCGTGAAGAGCGTCTGGTCTCCCGTCATGCAATCGAGCAGAAGCCGCTCGTAGGCCTCGGGCATCTCCGCACGGAAGACGTCTTTGTAGGCGAAGCTCATGTTGAGCGTGCCCATGCAGATTTTCGAGCCGGGCCGCTTGGCCTGGAAATGAAGTGACATTCCCTCTTCCGGCTGGATGCGGAACACCAGGACGTTGGGAGGCAGCTCGTCGAGGCCGACCGACCCGAACAAGGAGTGCGGCACCTGTTTGAACGTGATGGCGATCTCCGTGGTCTTGCGGGCCAGTCGCTTGCCGGTTCGCAGATAGAATGGGACGTCTTTCCAGCGCCAGTTGTCTACGAAGAGGCGTGCGGCGACGAAAGTCTCTGTGGTCGAGTCTGCGGCCACGCCCGGCTCGTCGCGGTAGGACGCCACCTCCTGCCCATTTGTCACGGCCGGCCCATAGCGGCCGCGCACGAAGGGGCTGTTCCATGCGTCCAATTGAAACGGGCGGATCGACCGCAGGAGCTTGGCCTTCTCGTCGCGAACGCGATCGGCGTCGAATGAGCTGGGCGCCTCCATCGCCACCAGCGCCATCATCTGGAGCATGTGGTTCTGGAACATGTCACGCAACGCGCCGGACTGGTCGTAATAGTTGGCGCGGTGTTCCACGCCCAGAGTCTCGGCGATGGTGATCTGGACGTGGTCGATGTGGCTGCGGTTCCAGACGGGCTCGAAGATCGCGTTGGCGAAACGGAAGATCATGAGGTTCTGGACGGTTTCCTTGCCCAGATAGTGGTCGATTCGATAGATCTGCTCCTCCTTGAACCACTTTGCCAGGACCCGGTTCAATTCGGTGGCGCTGGCGAGGTCCTTGCCAAAGGGCTTTTCCACGACCAGCCTGGCGCGCTGATGGCACTCGGGCTCGTCATGGCAAGCAAGACCGGCCTCGCCGAGATGCTCGGCAATACTTCCGTAGAGGACCGGTGGGACCGCCAGATAGAAGATGTTGCAGCCGGCGATGTCGTGTCGCGTCCTCAGTTCGCCAAGTCGCTCCTTGATCCGTTGATACAGGCTGGGATCGTCGTAATCCCCGCTGAGGTAATACAGCTTCTCGACGAAGGACGCGGCCGTATCATCGTCAGTGCCTGTCGCGTTCTCAGCCAGGGCGGCACGAGCCGTTTCGCGAAACCGCTCGTCGGAGTATTCCGTTCGCCCGCACCCGATCAGGCAGAACGAATCACTGAGCAGCCCCCGTTCGCGAATCTGGGTGAGACTGGGCAGAAGCTTGCGGGCCGCCAGATCGCCTGAGGCTCCGAAGACGACCATCGCCGTCGGTGGGGCGGCCGTCTCGGCACAGACGATCTCCATTGCGGCGAGCGAGGGATGAATGTCTTGGACCGTCATGGGCGCAATCTCCTCGGGTCCAGAAAGACCCGATGTCTGTCCGTGACATCGATGGGCTCAGCGGATCCGAGCCCCTGCTATGCAGGGGCCCGCGATCTCTCGTCTTCTGCTGGAACGTCAGTCGTCGGCCGGCTCAAACTGGTCTTTGTCGGCCCCGCAGTCCGGGCAGGTCCAGTCGTCTGGCAGGTCCGCGAAGGCGGTTCCCGGCTGGACGCCGTTGTCCGGATCGCCGACCGCCGGATCGTAGACGTAACTGCAGAGAAGGCATCGGTACTTCATCTCTACTTCCTTTCATTCAACGCGATCAGTTGCTTTCTCAGGTCTGCCACGTGCCGGACCTCTTCCCGGATGATGGCCTCGACTTTGTCCCGGCCGGCCTGGACGTCAACGAGGTCCTTCAGTCCGACGTAGAACAGCACCGAGTTCTTCTCGGCGCCGATGGCGATCTCCAGAAGTTCCTGGGCCGACTCATTGCCCGTTAGCTTCTCCGTGGGGCTCCTGAGCCCCTCACTGCCCTTGCTGTCGGCCATCGTCTGGAGATACAGGGTGGCTTCGTTGTAGGGATCGAAGACCGTCGGGGCCTTCTCCTGGGCCGCCAGCTCCTTCCTCATGGCCTCGAAGGTCCTGAGGTGATCGTCCTCCATCGCGGCCATGTTCAGGAACATGTCCTTCATGTCGCGGGCGGCCGTGTTGGTGGCCGCCTCGCGATAGAACTTGGCGCCGTTCCGCTCGATCTGCTCGGCCATCTCGAAAACTTCATTCGCGTTGAATGTCACGCTCATGCGGTGCTCTCCTTACTCTGCCGGTGGTGTGAACGTTCGCTGGCCCAGATCGCGGTCGATCATGAACATTGCGCCGGGGGCCTTCTCGGCCATCTTAAGCATCTGGACGATCCTGTCAACCGAGCTTTCCTCCTCGACCTGCTCGTCGACGAACCACTGAAGGAAGGCGCCGGTGGCATGGTCCTTCTCCTGGATCGCCAGGTTGACCAGGTCATTGATTCGCCCGGTGACCAACTGTTCATGTGCGAAGGCCGCTTCGAAGGCCGCCAGCGGGGATTTCCACTCCTTCCGGGGCTGGTCGATGGCCTTCAGGACGACCCGGCCCCGACGCTCATTGACGAAATCGAAGAACTTCAGGGCGTGGGCGGTCTCCTCCTGGGTCTGGATGCGCATCCAGTTCGCCATACCGGGCAGGTTCTCCGCCTCGAAATAGGCGGCCATCGCCAGATACAGGTAGGCCGAATACGCTTCGGCATTGATCTGGTCGTTCAGTGCTTTCTCCATCTTCTTGCTCATCATGGTTGTCACGCCTTCCGATAGATGTGTGTTGAGTCTTCTCTGATGCGATCCGAAGCAGCGTCACTTGGCGATGCCGATCGTCTTGTGCCGACTCAGAATCTCGTCGGCCAGCTTGTCCAACGCAAGGAAGTCCTTGTCGCTCGGATGCCCCTTGGCGACGACCGGAGGAATCAGCTCGACCTTGAGATTCGAGATCAGGCCCGCGAGCTGTTCGGTCATCTTGCCGGCCCAGCCGAACGACCCAATGATCGAGGCGAATCGCGTCTTGGGCCGCAGCGCATTGGCCACGAGGGCGGCGTACGCTGCCTTCGGGTGGGCGCCCATCAGAACGGTGGGGCTGCCGAGCACGACCGTCGCGGCGTCGACCAGCGCGATGGCCAGCTTGCCGAGATCCGTCTGCGTCAGATTGAACGGTCGGACGACGATGCCGCGGTCGATCAACGTGTCGATCAGATGTTCGGCCATCTTCTGCGTGCTCTCGTGCATCGACACGTAGGCCAGGACCACCTCGTTCTTGACGTCGTCGCCGACCCAATCCTTGTAGGCGTCCACGATCAGTCGAGGGTTGTTGTAGACGGGCCCGTGACTGGGGGCGATGATCTCGATATCGAGCGCATCGACCTTCTCGAGGTTCTTCCGGATGGTCGGGCGGAAGGGCATCATGATCTCGGCATAGTACCGCTTGGCGGCCTCGTAGACGAGCGGCTCGTTGGCCACGAACAGGCTGCTCTCGGCCAGATGCGCACCGAAAAAGTCGCACGAGAACAGGACCTTGTCCTCCTCCAGATAGGTGCACATCGTCTCGGGCCAGTGGACCCAGGGGGTGTAGATGAAACGAAGGGTCTTGCCGCCCAGGGGCAGGGTCGCGTTCTCTTCGACGACGAGGAACTGATCGGCTTCGATGTGCAGAAGGTCGATGAGCATCGCGCGGCACTTGGCGTTGGTGACCACCTTCGCACCGGGATAGAGCATCAGGATCTCCGGGATCGTCCCGGAGTGGTCCTGTTCGGCGTGGTGCGCGACGACGTAATCGATCTTGTCGATGCCCAGCGAGACCAAGTTGCCCATCAGCGTCTCGCTCTTGGTCGGATCGACCGTATCCAACAGCGCCACCTTCTCGCTGCCCTTGGCCACGTAGGCGTTGTAGGTCGTGCCCTCTGGCAAGGGGATCAGCTCGTCAAAGAGCCTGCGGTCCCAATCGATGGCCCCGACCGAATACACGTTGGGTCTGATCTGTTTCATCTGTGCGGTCCTCTCAACAAGCAGCCGTTCCTCTCTGGTTGTACGGCCGGCCCTTACAGCAGTTTCCCGGCGGCGGCCAGCGCCGCCTCGTAGTCCGGTTCGCTGCCGACCTCCTTGACCAGTTCCGTATACCGGACCACGCCTTGCCTGTCCACCACGAACACCGCTCGCGCCAGAAGCCGCAGGCCCTTGATGAGCACGCCATAGGAGGCCCCGAACGCGGCGTCGCGATGGTCCGACAGCGTCTGGACGTTCTTGATTCCGGCCGCTCCGCACCAGCGGGCCTGTGCGAGCGGAAGGTCCATACTCACGGCCAGGACGGCGACGTCGTCGCCCATCTTGGAGGCGGCCTCGTTGAATCGGCGGGTCTCCGTGTCACAGACCGACGTCTCCAGCGATGGTACCGACGCGATGATGCAGACTTTGCCTTTGAAGCTCGACAGCTTGACCGTCGAGAGATCGTTGGCCGTCAATTCGACATCCGGTGCCGGCTGGCCGACCTTGACCTCCCGACCCAGCAGGGTAACCGGGTTGCCTTTCGAAGTCACCAAACCTGTTCGCTCTTGCACGGGTTTCTCCTTCCCCTCATGGCGACTATCACATCCTGTCACTGCAATCACGGTTCCCCAGATCAGCAGGCACGCGCAGGCCCTGGTCGGTCAATAGTTGGTCGCCTCAATCTCGAAATGGGCCTGAGGATGGGCACAGGCGGGGCAGACCTTCAGTGCGTCGGCGCCCTCGTGAACGTAGCCGCAGTTTCGACACACCCAGCGTACCGGCGAAGAACGTTTGAAGACGGCGCCGTCGGCGATGTTCTGGGCCAGTTTGACGTACCGGTCCTCATGCCGTTTCTCTGCCACGGCAATCTTCTGGAAGACGGCGGCGATATCCGAAAACCCCTCCTTCTCGGCGATCTTGGCGAAACCGGGGTACATCTCCGTGGTCTCATAGTGCTCGCCGGCCGCGGCTTCCTTGAGGTTCTCCAGGGTTGTTCCGATGACACCGGCCGGAAATGCGGCCTGGATCTCGACCTCGCCACCTTCGAGGAATTTGAAAAGACGCTTGGCGTGTTCCTTCTCCTGGTTGGCCGTCTCCTCGAAGATGGCCGCGATCTGCTCGTAGCCGTCCTTCTTGGCCTTGCTGGCGTAGTAGCTGTAGCGATTTCGCGCCTGTGATTCACCCGCAAAGGCCGTCAGCAGGTTCTTTTCCGTCTCGGTGCCTTTCAGACTCATTCGGTGCCTCCATTTACATACAGTGTTGACCTATCAATGCTTACGGCAAATGCCCATCGTTACGATTCGTTGGCGCGACATCGGTCGCATATGCCTTCGACGCATACGGTCGTTCTCAACACAGTGAATCCGCCCGTCAGACTCTCCGGTACGGCGATTCCGTCGAACGGTTCATGGTGGAAGTCCACAATTCTCCGGCATCTGACGCACTTGAAATGCTGATGATCGCCCAGATTCGCGTCGAATCGCTTGGCATCACCCGATCCTTCGACGATGAAGGCGACGCCGATCTCGCTGAGCGTCAGCAGCGTTCGGTTGACCGTATCGAGCGAGATGTTGGGATAGATCCGACGCACGCGACGGAAGACCATCTCGGCCGAAGGGTGCTCATCCGTCTCCACCAGTGCCTGATAGACGGCGACCCTCTGCGGCGTGACCTTCAGCCCGGTCTCACGACACGTGCTCCGAAACGCATCAAGCTTCCGTGCCGTTTGCTTGTCGTGATTGCCCTTCGCTTTCCCGTCCACGGCAGGTCCCTGCAAGTGCTTGCGTCGTGTCGCCCCTGCGTCACAAACCATGCAACATTCGACTTACTGTGATAGTAGTCAATACTATATAGTAGATGCTCCGCAATATCAAGCCTTTTCTCGCTTTCTTGCAGCAAATTCTTCCATCCGCGCAAGTGCCTGCCGACGAACGCTTTACGCTTCACTGGAATCACAGGTTCTGCAAATGCCCCAAGAAAGCGTACATTCAATAAGGTAGGGAGCGGGCACTCGATGGCTCGCCTCTGAACCAGGCGTTCAGACGGTCTTCGGGCGACAGGGAACGTTGCGCCTTGTGCTACAGGCGCCAGGGGCCCCGCATTGCCTTCGAGAGCAGTGCATTTGCCTGATGGCTGTCGGCGAACCGTTCGCTCACGGGATCCCAGCGCAATCTGCCCTTGAGCTTCATCGCGATATTGCCCAGATGGCAGATTGTCACCGACCGATGGCCGACCTCGACCGGGGCGGCCGTCTGGCCCCGCGTCTTGATGCAGTCGACGAAGTTGCGGTGGTGATCGTTGCTCACATAAAGGTGGGTCTCGTTCGGGCCGATGACCGTCGTCTTGAGCGATTCGGGATGGCAGGTGATCTGGTCGGAGTAGACCGGCACCTGGATCCAGCCCTCCGTCCCTTCGAAGCGGTAGATCTCGTCCTTCTGGGTTCGGCAGATCAACTCAGCACCGTTGGCATAGCGGGCTCGGAAGTGGACTTTGGTGGCAGTGGTGAACAGGCCGTCGCCGGGGAACTCGGCGCCGAGGTCCTCGACTTCAACGGGGCCCGTCTCGTCGGTACCGTTGGCCCATTGGACGACGTCGATGCCGTGCGCGCCCAAGTTGGTGGTCTGGCCGCCGGAGTAGTCCTCCAGGAATCGAAACGTGTAGAGACAGCGGTCCTTGTGATAGGGGGCCCAGGGCGCCGGTCCGAGCCACATCTCATAGTCCAGCCAGTCCGGCACCGGCATCGGCGCCCAGTCGCTCGGGGGGGCCTGCTTGTTGTTGGGACCGATCGCAACCAGGGCTCTCTCGAGCTTGCCGATCCGCCCGTTGCGGATCAGTTCGCAGATGAAACGGTATGTCTGGCTCGACCGGCGCTGCGTGCCCGTCTGGAAGACCACGTTGTACCGCCGCACGGCTTCGGCCATGGCCCGCCCTTCCGTGACGGTCAGGCTCATGGGCTTCTCGCAGTAGATGTCCTTTCCCGCCGCCGCGGCCTCGATGGCGCAGATGGCGTGCCAGTGGTCGGGCGTCGTAATGCACACCGCGTCGATGTCGTCCCGGGCGATCAACTCGCGGAAATCCACGTAGGCTGCGCACCCTTTGTACCGGCCCGAACCATCCTTGTTGGCATAATCGTCTTCGACGATCTTGGCGGCCGGCTCTCGCCCGAACCATGCGCCGTTCCAGCCCCTCTTATACCAATGCCCGTACTGATCGCTGGCTCTGACGGGGTCGCAGACCGCCAGCACCTGCACGTCCGGCTGGGCCAGAAAGGCCCGCATATTGCTGGTGCCCATACCGCCGACGCCGATGAATCCCATCGTCACACGCTCGCTTGGCGCGACGCCGCCGTTTCGACCCAGCGCAGAGGATCGGATCACCATCGGAAACGCCAATGCGGCGACCCCGCCGCCCTTGAGAAACGCTCGTCGATTGATACCCTCGCCGTTCATGGCATGCCTCCCATCTGTTGAGCCGGCGTACTCGGCCGCGACAAAGCCGAACATGGTGGCCTCAGGGCCGAATGAGATTGTACCGACTTCCGCTGCGGCCTGCAAACGTCGCTTCGACCCTCTTTCCATGCTTGGCCTGAGGCGGTTGGTGATGACGCCATCAGGTCACTGGCCGGCGAGAACAGCGGCTGGCCGCCCCGGCCAACGCGATACGCGAAGGTGCGGTTCGCAGCGGGAGCGAAGTGTCACGCAAGAGGGCATAAGGAAGGCCCCTGTGGCAGGAGGACACAGAGGTATTTGCCCGTGCTTTTATCAAGTCGCACGAAATACCTGCCTGCTGCTATCACAGGGGCCCGACTGAGTTATTCGTGGCTCTTTCCTTTTGTTCCTAACCGTCCCGTGTATGACCTGGTGCAAAGAACAGATGTGTACGCAACATCAAACAGGCGACACGGTCTTGGGCTAAGAGGACCTTGCTGGTCTGCAGCTTCGAGCCACCGTTTTGAACTTGTCCATCATCAACCATCGGCCAGATGGACGCATTTTCTTGAGCGGATTCCGGAGGTCACCCGGATCTCTTCGGAGGCAGTGAAATGCAGGGATACCCATCTGGTTCTGGAGGCATCTTCCTGTTCTCGTGATCTGTGCAGAGTCCCAGATTTGGACCCGTGGGCCATTTCACTAGACATCGCAGGTTGCTTGGCTTGACGAGATGCTGGCATCGGAGGCCCCGCAGGGTCGGCGAGAAAAAAAAGTGTAGATTCCGGAAAAAGGCCATCCACACCCGTGACTCTCTGTGCGCCTACAAGGTGGACACCTGGAATCGATGACCATTCGGAGCACCGCCAGAACCCCCTTTGGGCTTCAAGGGGCGCCTACCACTTGGAAGCCTGCCTCGGCGGTGCTCCTCCCTTCTTTCATGCCGCTCGTCGGCGAGTCTGAATTCAGCCTCCGATCTGCTGCTTCCGCGTCCATACGGTCTTCGGGCCTGGGGCGATGCGATCGGCCCGGCCGGCGCTATCGAATCCCAGATGCCTGCGTGGATTGATCGATCCTCTTGACATGGAGTCCGATAAATGCGATACTCCTGAGTATGAAAGGCAAATAGCGTGTTCTCTGGCGGCCTGACAGGTGTGTCCTGAGGCCGTCAAAGATGAAAGGACCGGGTGATGAAGGCGATCTACATGGGGCTGGTTCTCGGCGCGCTGGCAACTCTTACGCTGGGCTGTTCGGTTACACCCGAGGAATCGGCCAGAGATTCGCGCGAATGCCGCCATGAGTCGGTTGTCCAGACAGAGACCGACCAGATAGATTCGTCGCCGAGAATGGTTCGGTGCGGATTCGCCATCCGGGACTTCCGAGCGATCCGCGACGAGTACGCCAGGGTTCACGTCATTGGTGAGGTCGAGAACGTGGGCAGCGCCACGCGAGGGGTCGAATTGCAGGTGGCTCTGCGGAATACCGACGGCCGGCTGATCTCGGTGGGCCATTTCTGCCCCGCGGCCGGCAACAACATTGCACCCGGTGAGGTGTGGCCGTTCAGCTATTCCTTCGGACGTCAGGCTCAGGGCGTACGCGCCGAACTGAGGATCGTTGATACATTCCGATCCATGGCTGGTCCTGATGCTGTGACCAGAGCGAGGTAGCCTCATATGGGTCGAGTGATGGCGGCTCATTCGGCGCAGTACGCTTTCGCCGCTATTTCTCCAAGGGCAGCAGCTCGACCTTGCGAAACTCCAGTGGGTGGCTCTCGGCTTGCAGGGCGATGTAGCCGCCGCTGAGCATCGTGTTGCCATCTTTGATCAGTTTCCTGGCGTCGGCGTCGTTGTCGTCCAGTTGGGGCCGCTCGTATTCAATGACCACTTGGCCGTTGACAAGGTGCCTGATCTTCTCATTGCCGTGGACCTCGATTTCCATCGTCACCCACTGATCGCCATGATACGTTTCCGAGTTCGAGTTGATGCAGTGTTGGGTGATGAGCCGATCATTCATGACGATGTGCGTGCCCGGCGTGCATACGTTGGCGGTCGAGCGCTTGTCCGTGCCGTTGCCGCCGAGCATCTGGGCCTCGATCGAGACGGGAAAATCCTGGTCCTTTCGCATGCTCTTGGGCGACTGGCAGTGGAACATGATGCCGCTGTTGCGGAAGGCCCAGCCGGGGCCGCCCGGCGTCTGCTCGCCCACAAAGCGGTATTCCACGCGCATGCGATAGTGAGAAAAGGGCGTCTCGTAGAACAAGTGCCCGAACTTGCCGTCGAACTTCTCATACTGGTCGTACCGGACCTTCAGGAGCCCATCTTCGACGCGGAATGTGTTGCCGAAGTTGTCGTCGAGGTCGTAGCCGGTAATCTTGGGGTGCCAACCCTTCAGGTCCTTGCCGTTGAACAGGGAAATCCAGCGGCCTTCGGCGGACTTGCCCGCCTGCGAGGCGCAGCCGGTCGAGCATATGGCACTGACCATGACCACGGCAAGTGTTCGAAGGAGAGTCTGTCGGGTGGGCGTTCGGTCTTGCTTGGCGGTCATAGGAGTGCTCCTTCTGAGTCAGTCCGTCCATTTTTCAGCAAGCATACGAACCTGGCCCGAGCAGTTCAAGCCGGAATTGGCCGTTCAGGCGCATTTGCCGCCTCGGCAGACATGTGACCAGGGACGACAGGCGGAGGGAAAAACCGGGAGAACACGGAAAATGGAGCCAATGGGAGTCGAACCCACGACCTCTTGCATGCCATGCAAGCGCTCTCCCAACTGAGCTATGGCCCCGTTTCGCAATATGTTAGCACACCGGCCACGGCCAGGCAAGCGATTTTTCGCGCATATTTTGCCCTTGCAGCGGGGCCGGCGGCAAATAGACTCTGGGGGCCGGCGGTCGCCGATGGTCCGGGGGATTCTCGGACCCTGATTCGGCTCCGTCCAATAGAATAGATGGGGATCGCTCGTTTTGGTCAAGCGAGAACGCATACGTATCACCGGCCGGGTCCAGGGTGTGGGCTTTCGGCCCGCTGTCTACAGGCTGGCGCGGGAGCTGGACCTGGCGGGCACGGTCTATAACGACACGCAAGGGGTCACGGTCGAGCTTCAGGGCCGGGAAGACCGCATCGATGAGTTCCTTCGCCGCCTGCGATCCGGGCCGGACAAGCCGCCTCTGGCCTCGATTCAGTCGTGTATAAGAATAGATGTCGAGCCGGTGGAGGGGCAGGAGGTCTTCAGCATCGGGCCGAGCGATTCGGCCGGGACGGCCCTGTCTCAGGTGACGGCCGATATTGCCACCTGTCGGGATTGCCTGGCGGAATTGAGCGACCCGAACGATTTCCGCTATCGTTATCCTTTCATCAACTGCACCAACTGCGGGCCTCGATACTCCATCCTCAGGACCATCCCGTACGACCGCCCGAATACGACGATGGCGGTCTTTCCGATGTGTGATCGGTGCGCGGCCCAGTACGGCGACATCTGCGACAGGCGGTTTCACGCTCAACCCGTTGCATGCGCCGCGTGCGGACCGAGCATCCAGTTGCTGGGACCCGACGGCACGGTCCTGCGAACCGGGACCGACGCTGTCCTGTCCGAGGCGGCCCGGCTGCTGCACGCCGGGAAGATCCTCGCCATCAAAGGGGTCGGCGGGTTTCACCTGGCCGTCGATGCGCTGAACGAGCAGGCGGTGGCCCGACTGAGGCAGCGCAAACGGCGCGACCACAAGCCCTTTGCCATGATGGCCGCTTCGGTCGATGCAATCCGCAGATACGCCGTCGTCGATGGCGCGGCCGAGGAGGCCCTGAGAAGTCCGGTCGCGCCGATCGTGCTGCTTCCGAAACGGCCGGGCACGCCGATCGCGCCGTCCGTGGCCGAAGGGGTAGGCACATTCGGCTTCATGCTCTGCTACGCGCCGCTGCACACATTGCTCTTCGCCGAAGGGCTCGACGTCCTCGTGATGACCAGTGCGAATCTCTCGGACGAGCCGCTGATCTGCAAGAACGACGTTGCGTTGCAACGATTGGGCGAGGTGGCCGATGCGTTCGTCATGCACGACCGCCAGATCCATCGGCAGGTGGACGATTCCATCATCCATCTGATCGACGGTGAGCCGGTGCCGCTGCGCCGCGCGAGAGGATACGTGCCGACGCCGATCCTGATCGAGCGAAACGCAGGGCCTGACATCCTCGCCACCGGCGCCGATCTGAAGAACACGTTCTGTCTGGGCAAGCAGAACCAGCTCATCCTCAGCGAGTATATCGGCGACCTCGAAGACGCCGAGGTCTATCGGCACTACGTTGGTTCCATCGAGCACTTGCGCGGGCTTTTCGAGGTGCAGCCGGAGGTCATCGCCTGCGATCTGCATCCCGGCTACCTTTCCACCCAGTATGCTCGATCGCTTTCCGGTGTGAAGGTCATCCCGATCCAGCACCACTGGGCCCATATCGCTTCGGTGCTGATCGAGCACGGACACGATGGGCCGGTCATCGGCATCGAGTGCGATGGGACGGGCTACGGAACCGACGGCGCCATCTGGGGCTGCGAGTGCATGATCGCTTCGTTGACGCAGTTCGAGCGGTTCGGGCATCTCGACTACTACCCGCTGGCGGGCGCCGATCGTGCGAGCAAGGAGGCGATTCGACCCCTTCTGAGCCTGCTGCGTCAAGCATATGGCGAGGACTTTCGCCTCGGCGACTTCGCCTGGCTGCTCGAACGGATCGAGCCGGAGCGGGCAAGGCTCGATATGATCCTTGAGCAGATCGAGAAGGGCGTCAATACGGTCAGCACGTCGAGTCTGGGCCGCGTGTTCGATGCCGTCGCTGCCGTTCTCAGCTTGGGTACATACAATCACTTCGATGCCCAACTGCCTATGGCGCTCGAATCGGTCGCCGATTCGCACGTCGATACCTGCTATTCGTTCGATCTGATCGAAGGTGAACCGGTCAGGATCGACCTGCGTACGACGATCCGACACATCGTGGAAGAGGCTCGGCAGGGCGCCGATAAGGGCAGCGTCTCGGCGAAGTTCCACAACACGCTCGTAGAAGCCCTGCTGGCTGTGGCGCAGGCGGCCCGACGGAAGACCCATCTGGACGTCATCGCGTTCAGCGGGGGCGTCTTCTGCAACCGCTTTTTCGCCGATCGCCTGATTCGCCGTTTCAAAGAGGCCGGCTTTGCGGTATTATGCAACCGGGATGTCCCCGCCAACGACGGCGGCATCGCCCTCGGCCAAGCCGCCATCGCCGCCCATATCCTGGGTGAGAGTTTTTGAGAAGGTACGGATCAGTATGTGCTTAGCCATACCGGCAAGAATTGTGGAGTTGGAGGAGGATCGCGCCACGGTTGATGCGATGGGCAACCGCTTTGCGGCCAAGACGACGCTGCTGCCCGATGCGAAGCTGGGCGACGTTGTCCTGGTGCATGCGGGCTTTGCCATCGCGCGGGTCGATGAAGAAGAGGCCAAGCAGACGTGGGAGCTGTTCGCCGAGATCGAGAATTTCGAGAAGACGCAGAACCGGGTCTCGGGATAAGGCCATATGTTCGACAGGATCGCCAAAGCACAGCGTCAGATCGGCGAGGCGTGCCAAACGCTGGGCCGGCCGATCACCGTTATGGAAGTGTGCGGCACGCACACGGTGGCGATCTTTCGCAGTGGCATCCGCTCCACGCTGCCGGGGGGGCTCAAGCTCTTGTCGGGGCCCGGCTGCCCCGTTTGCGTGACCGACCAGGGCTATATCGATGCCGTCCTGGAGCTGACCAAGCGCGACGACTGCATCATCGCCACCTACGGCGACATGATTCGTGTGCCGGGCAAGGCCGGATCGCTGGAGACCCGCGCCGCCCGCGCCGATGTCCGGATCGTTCTCAGCAGTGAAGATGCGCTGCAATTGGCCCGAGACAACCCCCACAAGACGGTCGTGTTCGTGGCGGTCGGGTTCGAGACGACCGCGCCGGCCACCGCCGTGGTTGTGCAGGAGGCGGCCGAAGAGGGAACCGAGAACTTCTGCATCCTCGGCGGCCACAAGCTCGTCCTCCCTGCAATGCGCGCGCTGCTTGGCGGGATGAACGACCGCGTCGACGGTTTTCTCTGTCCGGGGCACGTCAGCGTGATCATCGGGGCCGGCGCATTTGCCGAGATCGTCAACGACTTCGGCCGGCCCTGTGTCGTCGCCGGTTTCGAGCCGTTGCAGATCATCGAGGGTCTGGCGGAGATCTGCCGGCAACTCTGCGCAGGCAAGCCGGAACTCAAGTCGATCTACAGTGCGGTCGTCACCGACCAGGGCAACACAGCCGCCCAGCGGATCCTTGCCGAATGTTTCGACGCTGCCGACGGATACTGGCGCGGCCTTGGGAAGATAGAAAAGAGCACACTGGTGCTGAAAACAAAGTATAGGGAGTTCGATGGGTTCGAGCGATTCGGCCTGACCGATGAGCCGGGTGAAGACCTCAGCGGGTGTCGGTGCGGCGAGGTCCTGTGCGGGCTGATCGAACCGATGCAGTGCGCGCTGTTCGGCACGCAATGCACGCCGCAGAAGCCCGTCGGACCCTGCATGGTCAGTTCGGAGGGCACCTGTGCCGCGTGGTACAAATACGGGAGAAGGGATTAGGACCGGCGATGGCGCACGATGAACCGCAGAGAGTTCTGCTGGCCCACGGTGGCGGGGGGCAACTGACCAGTCAGCTCATTCGCGAACTGATTCTGCCCCACCTGAAGAACGATGCGTTGTCATCGCTCGGCGATTCGGCCTGTCTGGAGTTGGCATCGACGTCGATCTGCCTGACGACCGACAGCTACGTGGTCAAGCCGCTGTTCTTCCACGGCGGCGACATCGGCAAGCTGGCGGTCTGTGGGACGATCAACGATCTGGCGGTGGCCGGGTCGAGACCGGTGGCCCTGACTCTGTCGCTGATCGTCGAAGAGGGTTTTGAGATGGGCCTGCTGGAGAGAATTCTCGAGAGCATCGGCCGGACGGCGCGCGAGAGCCGCGTTTCGATTGTGACCGGCGACACCAAGACCGTGGAATGCGGCTTCGCCGACGGGGTCTTCATCAATACAGCTGGGATTGGCATTCGGCTGCCGGGCCTGAATCCAGGACTGGATCAGATCGCGGTTGGTGACAAGATCCTCATCAACGGCACCATCGGCGATCACGGGATAACGATCATCTCGCAGAGAGAGGGGATTCGATTCGAGTCGCAGTTGGTCAGCGACTGCGCCGCCCTGGCGGATCTGACATGCCGGCTGTTCGAGCAGGCCGGTGGCGTCAGGTTCATGCGGGATGCGACGCGCGGAGGACTGGCCGCCGTGCTGAACGAAATGGTCGAAAGCGCCCACTTTGGCATCGAGATTCGCGACGCCGACATCCCCATCAAGCCGTCCGTTCAGGCGGCCGCCGAAATGCTCGGCTTCGATGTTCTGAACATCGCCAACGAGGGCAAGTTCGTGGCGGTCGTATCGCCCGAAACGGCCGATGCATGCCTGAGCGCCTGCCGAGATCATCCGTTGGGTCGCGATGCCGCCTTGATCGGCGAGGTGGTCGCGCCGCAAGGTGTGCCGCTCGTCGAACTACGCACGAAGATCGGCGGCAAACGGATTGTGCAGATGCCCTACGGGCGCGAATTGCCGAGGATCTGCTGATGCACGAGACGGCGGTGGCGCAGGGTCTGATCGAGGCGATCCTTCAGGAGGCGGATAAGCAGGGCGGCCGGCCGGTCCGCGCGAAGATGAGTTGTGGCCGACTCAACGCGGTGAATGATGAGGTGCTTCGCTTCGCGTTCGAAGCGATCGCCGAGGGCACGCGATGCGAAGGCATGGCCCTGGACATCGAGCACAAGCCGCTGCAGGCGAAATGCCGGGCGTGCGAGAGCGCATTTGCCGTGGATTTGTCGGATGCGCGATGTCCGCGCTGCGGCGGCGACGATTCTGAGCTGCTTCCCGACGCCCCTTTGGTGTTGGATGAGATCGAGTTTGAGAAGGAGTAAGCGATGGAGAAGGTGAACGTCGGCACGCGCATCCTCAGCGCCAACGATCAGTACGCGATGAAAAACATTGAGCTGCTGGCGCAAGGCAAGCAGTTGTGTCTGAATATGATCTCTTCTCCGGGCTCGGGCAAGACGACGATTCTCGTGCGGACGATCGGCGATCTGAAGAGCGACGTTCGGATCGGTGTGATCGAAGGCGACATTCAAACGGACATCGACGCCGAACGCATTCGCGCGACGCAGGCGCCCGCCATTCAGGTCAACACGGAAGGGGCGTGCCACCTTTCGGCCCGCCAAGTGTACGAGGCCCTCGGGAAGCTGCCGATCGATGCCCTCGATGCGGTCGTGATTGAGAATGTCGGCAACTTGGTATGTCCATCGGCATTCGAGTTGGGTGAAACTGGGAAGATTGTCGTGCTCTCGGTGGCCGAAGGCGACGACAAGCCCATCAAGTATCCCGGCATCTTCGCCAAGTCGAAAGCGCTGCTGATCAATAAGATCGATCTGCTGAGCGGGTCGCTCGTGGAGTTCGACGTCGACAAGGTTATGGCCGATGCAAGGCGGCTGAACAAGACCATCGAGATCTTCCCCGTCTCTGCAAAGACGGGCGAAGGGATGCAGGCGTGGTACGATTGGCTGGCGGCGCAGGTGCGTCAGTTGCGCCGATAGAGGCCGCGTTTTCGGATGTAGTCCAACACGTCCGGGCAGAGCATGTCGCCGACGTCTTCGCCGGCGGCCAGGCGGCGACGGACATCTGTGCTGCTGATGCTGATAGCGGGGGTTTCGATCGTGTTTCTGCGGAGTTTCTCCACCCGATCGTGCCCCAGTGCCTGCACGTGCCTGTCGAACGACGGCGGCTCATACCCTCCGCGAACCATCACGGCCAGATGACAGACGTCGATCAGCTCGTCGATGCGATGCCACAGGACCAGATCGTCCACGCTGTCGGCGCCGATCAACCAGTAGATCGATGCTTCGGTGCCGTACTGCTCCTGGAAGTGCCAAACGGTATCCAGCGTGTAGCTCGGCGCCGGTCGGCGTAGTTCGCAGTCGCTGACGGAGAACCTTTCAGTGCTCCGGATGGCCAACTCGATCATACGCAGCCGGTCGTCATCGGTTGCGTTGGGCGGGAACCCTTTCAGCGGCGAACATTTTGCGGGAATGAAGACGACGGTCTCCGCTTCGATGCGGTCGCTGGCCGCCTCGGCAACGCGCGTGTGGCCGAGATGGATCGGATCGAACGTACCGCCAAACAGTGCGATCTTTCGTGTTGCCATAAACAACTAACAGTCGAGTTGTGCGTTCTTTTGGCCGATACAGACTGCATCGCGCAAGAAAATCTTAGTTCCACATCGACGTAGAAGACACGTTGGGTGTGCGAAAGTCAAGCGACTTCTCCTGCCGGGACTTCGTATGGCTGCGGCGCGTTCGGTGGTGGGACAGTCACTCACATGGAACCACTAAGCGCGCCATTGCATGCACGCGCACAAGGGATTTGGATTCCATGGATTCCAGAAAGGCAAGTGTCAGGTTGTGACATGATTCGTATGGTGCGCGCGAGGTCGAGACGGTTGCGGCGCAGACGTTCACCTTGCCAACCGCACCGAATACCAGATCTCGTAAGAAATTTTTATGAAGGTTTTCGGAATAAATGGACGATACAGAACATAACAGATGCTATTATTGTTTTCGATAATGGCATTGCTGTTGGCGATGACATGCACGTTGCACGTTATCGAGCAAACTGAATACACAAAGCTTTGATTACTGGTCAGCTTGAAGGAGAAAAGGTATGGCCAAGAAGAAAGCGGTAAAGAAGAAGGTCGCCAAGAAGAAAGCCACGAAGAAGGCTGTGAAGAAGGCGACGAAGAAGAAGGCCACAAAGAAGAAAGCGGCGAAGAAGAAAGTGGCCAAGAAGAAGAAGTAAGACGCGCACTTCGCCTGGGGCCTGCTTGTTCGGTGCACGGCATCGGGCAGTCCCATTCGGGGAGCGCCCGAAAAGGGCAACCGACCCCAGTGGGATGCATGCGGGCTTCTGGAAAATGGAAGACCTTCCTGGGTAAGGGGGGTCTTCCATTCTTTTTTGGGAGCGGGATGCCGCTGGCGGTGTTCTGGGACGTTTCCTGCGGAGGGCGGGCTTGGCCGAGGCCGCTTGCAATCCGGCCTATATCCCCTATACTGTCGTCGCGGCCGGGCCATTGGCGCGCCTTGTCGCAGGAACGTCGAAGACTGCTTGAGGGGAGAACCCGATCGATGGACTTCTTCAGCTACAAAGCCGGCAGGTTGTTTGCCGAACAGGTCGAGGTTGATCGCATCGCCTCCGAGGTGGAAACGCCCGCCTACATATATAGTGCGGCCACGTTGCGGGACCATCTTTATAAGGTGCGCAGGGCCTACGAATCGCTGGACACCACCATATGCTTCTCCGTCAAGGCCTGCGGCAACGTGGGCATCCTGAAGCTCATGGCCGCTGAAGGCAGCGGGTTTGACATCGTCAGCGGGGGGGAGCTCTATCGCGTGCTCCAGACGGGGGCCGACCCGTCCAAGGTGGTCTACGCGGGCGTGGGCAAGACGGACCGCGAGATCATCGAGGCCCTGGATGCCGGGATCGGATACTTCAACATCGAATCCGAAGAAGAACTGGTGAACCTGACTCACTTGGCCAAGCGGCATGTGGCGGTTGGCCGGGACCGGGCCAGAGCGGCCTTGCGGGTGAATCCCGATGTGGACTACGAGACCCATGCGTTTCTGAGAACGGGCAAGAGGGAAACGAAGTTCGGGGTCGATATCGAGCGGGCGGTCGCTGTCTTCGATGCCCACGCCGAGAATCCATCGGTCGATCTCTGTGCGTTGCATGTTCATCTCGGCACCGGCGGCAAGACCATCGATCCATACGTTGAGGCCTTGGAGAAGGTCCTCGTTCTCATCGATCGGCTACGCGAGAAGGGGCACCGAATCACGGCGTTGGATCTTGGCGGAGGGTATGGCGCCGACTACGAGACCGAGACGGTGCCGTCAGCGGCCGAATACGCCGCGGGGATCGTGCCGTTGCTCCAGGGCAGAGACCTCAAGCTGATTCTGGAGCCTGGCAAGAGCATCTGCGCCAACGCCGGGATTCTGCTGACGCGCGTGCTCTACACCAAACAGGGCGGGCGAAAGAGATTCGTTATCGTCGACGCGGCGATGAACGATCTGATTCGTCCATCGCTGTACGACGCGTTCCATTTCACCTGGCCGACGCGCGTGGAGCCGCGTTTCGATCCGGCTGTCCGCAGCAAGGAACTGCATATCGAAGGCAGCGAGGTGGTGGATCTCGTCGGGCCCATATGTGAAGGAGCCGACTTCCTCGCCAAGGACCGGGCCATGCCACACGTCGAGCGAGGAGACCTGATCGCTGTCTTCACGGCTGGGGCCTACGGCTTTAGCATGAGCAGCAACTACAACGGCCGATGCCGCGCCGCCGAGGTTCTTGTCGATGGCGACACCTTCCGTATCGTTCGCCGGCGCGAGAGGTATGAGGATCTGGTCGCCCTGGAACGATGAAGCGTGCGTCGCGGACGGGAATCGGCCGTGCGATCAGAAGCTGCGCTCGACGAATCCCGTGTCGACCCTGCCTTTGACGAACAGGTTGTGTGAGAGGATCTCGAGACAAGCGGGGATCGTGGTCTTGACGGGCTCGATGACGAATTCCTGTAACGCACGGCGCATCGTAGCAATGGCCTCGGCCCGCGTTGGCTGATGGACGATGATCTTGGCGATCAGCGAGTCGTAGTTCGGGCTGATCGTCCAGCCCTGGTGTACATGGGTGTCGATGCGGACGCCCAGGCCGCCGGGCGCGATATACCTGGCGATCGTTCCCGGGCTTGGGGAGAAGTTGTTGGCCGGGTCTTCGGCGTTGATGCGGCACTCGATGGCCACGCCCTGGTGCCTGATGTCCTTCTGACGCAACGTGATTGGCTCGCCGCCGGCGATACGGAGCTGCCACTTGATGAGGTCCTGGCCCGTAACCATCTCCGTAACCGGGTGCTCGACCTGGATACGGGTGTTGACCTCGATGAAGTAGAAGTCTCCGTCCTTGTCCAGCAGGAACTCGACAGTGGCGGCGTTGACGTAGTTGGCTTCCCGGATCAGGCGGCTCGCTGCCTCGGCCAGACGCTCCCGGTCTCGCTCCTCCAGTGCCGGGCAGGGCGATTCCTCGATCATCTTCTGGTGTCGTCGCTGGATGGAGCAGTCCCGCTCGAAGAAGTGCACGACGTTGCCCTCTTGGTCGGCCATGACCTGGACCTCGACGTGTCGCGGCTCGACGATGAATTTCTCCATGTAGACGCTGCTCTCGCCGAAGGCGACCTCGGCCTCGGATCGCGCTGACGCCAGCGCCGCATGCAGGCTGATGTCGTTGTGGACGACGCGCATGCCCCGGCCGCCGCCGCCGGCGACGGCCTTGATGATGACCGGATAGCCGATCTCGTTGGCCAGGCGCAACGCTTCCTTCTCGTTCTCGACCACCCCTTCGGATCCGGGAACGACCGGGACCTTGGCCCTGCGCGCGAGCTTGCGGGCTTCCACCTTGTCGCCCAACTGGCGCATTGCATCGACCGGGGGCCCGATGAACGTGATGCCGCAATCCCTGCAGATCTCGGCGAAGTTGGTGTTTTCGGCCAGGAACCCGTACCCGGGGTGGATGGCGTCGACATTTGTGACTTCAGCGGCGCTAATAATCCGCGAGATATTGAGGTAGCTCTGGTTGCAGTCGGGCGGCCCGATGCACACCGACTCGTTTGCCAATTGCACGTACGAAGCGTTTCGGTCGGCCTCGGAGTAGACCGCGACGGTCTCGATACCCATCTCGTGGCACGCCCGGATGACGCGAAGCGCGATTTCACCTCGATTGGCGATGAGGACTCGTGATAGCATTGGCCTTTACTCTTTTCCTGAAGGGCGCAGACCGCCTCGGTCCGATCGGATGCACTGGATCTCTACGTGCGACGTCATTCCGGTTTGACCTTGAAGAGGATCTGCCCATATTCCACGGCTTGCCCGTTGGCGACGGGGGTTGCGACGATCGTGCCACTGATCTCGGCCTTGATCTCGTTCATCACCTTCATCGCTTCGATGATACAGACGACGGACTGCGCGTTGACGTGCGAGCCAATCTCGACGTAAGGGTCCGAATCCGGGCTGGGCGCCTCGTAGAACGTCCCGACGATAGGCGATTTGATTTCGAGCAGGTCGTCCTGGGCTTGCACGGCTGCTGGTTGCGCTTCAGGACCACTGACGGTGGCCGGGGCTCCGGGTATAGAAGCAATGATTGGACTGGTCACCGCCGTAGGCTGGGGCGGTCCGGCCCGTCGTAGCGAGATGCGATCGTCGCCGTGTTTGATGTCGATCTTCACAAGATCGTTCTCTTTCATTATCTTGATCAGGTCTTGTATCTTCTGCACGTCGGCGTCTTTTTCGGCCATAACTGTGTCCTTTCTGGAAACCAACGACGGTTTCCTGGAAGGCCCCTACAAAAAGTCCCCTGACGGGGATGGGGATCGCGTTCTGAATTTGGTGTTAGTATATCGGCTCGCCGGTCGTCTGCAATACAAATTTGCCGTGGCAGGCCGGGGCAGGGGGCTCGTGGGGCCGTGGCCGCAGCGAGCCGGAGACAAAGACAAACGCCGCGGGGCGCAGGCCCCGCGGCGTCGGGAAGCTTCGATACGAGGTTCCGCCCTCGTTTACTGCTGGTAAATGTGCGTGGCCTCCGTGTGCTCGATGGGCAGTGCGAGGTGGTCTGTGTGCATGCTGACCTTAAACCGTACATCGCCGGCCCGGACGCCTCGCACGACGACGCGCCACGTCGCTTTGGCTTTGGGCTCAAGACTGCGCAACGGGGCGAAGCTGACGGTCTTGCCCATGATCGACCCGGCGGTCGCGCCGGCCGAGGAGACGTATTGCACCTTGTCGTCAAGCGTACAGATGATGCGTATGTTTCTGTCGGCGGCCGTGCCCTCGTTGACAACGGTAATTAGGTACGTCGTAGTGCTGGAGACCTCGATCGGGTCTTCCATGTCGATCACTTGCAGGCGCGAAGCGGGGATCCCGGTGACGGACGTCCTGGTTGAGGCAGTGACTGTCTCAGCACAGTAGGCGCTCGCCGTAGCGGTGGCCATCACGTCGCCCTCCTTGGTGGGCGTGTACGAGACGCGAACCGTCTTGGCGGCGTTGGGCTCGAGCGTGCCGAGTTCCCACACCAACTTGGAGCCGGCCGATTGCGCGCCGGCGGTGGCCTCGACGGATGTGACTCCCGGTGGAATTAGATCTTCAACGATGGTATCGCGGGCGGGCCCGTCCCCTTTGTTCAACACCGTGATCTCGTAGGTCACCGCCCGGCCGAGGAATTGCCGTTGCGGTCCGGACTTGGTGATGCTGAGAATCGGCTGGCGGACATTGGTCAGCGTCGATTCCGATTCTGCCAGCAGACCGGACGCGGACGTCGCGACCGCTTTGCTGACGTATGCGCCCGTCTTGGTGGCGCGCAACTTGATGGAAAATTGGCGGGACTCGCCCGCCATGAGCGTTCCGGCGTCGAGAACTACCTTGCCCTTGCCGTCGGTAGTCTGGAGCCCGACGGGCAACGTGTCGACGATCTGCACGTTCTGGGCCGTGCCGGTTCCGGTGTTGGTCACGACGTAGTCGATCGGAATCGGTTCGCACAGGACGGCCTGGCTGGGAGCGACCCGCCCGAGTTCCAGGGTCGGCTCGACTACTCTGACCATCGCGCAGTCGCGAATGGTGTGGGTGATGGCGGTGCAGTGTTCAAGGGGACTCGATCCGCTGGCGACACCCGAGATCCGAATGCTCCTGTTGGCTCTGGGGCCGAGCGAATCGATCTCCCATATAAGTCTGTTGTTCTCGCTTCGGGCGGCAGGCTCGGAGCCCTTGAACTCGAATTCTTTGGAGAGCGTCTCGGCAATGACCACGTCGGTCAGCATCATGTTCGTGAGGTTTGTGACCTTGATGACGTAGGCGAACGGCCTGTTCAGCCGGACCTCCTGCGGCATGCTTTTGTCCACCTGAATGATGCCGTAGTCCGGTCTTGGGTAGATCATGGAGAGGGCATGGGCGCCGCTTTCGTCCACCGCCACCAGGTCGGTATCCAGCACGAATCGCTCGCTATGGATTTGTGTGGCCGGCGTTACCTGGCGTGGGATCGGTTCAAGGTCTTCGACAGAAGCGGTCAGCACCTCGGCCCGAGGTCTCTCCGGTGCCGCCGGCGCAGTTGCCGGCTCGATGTAGAGGCCGGACGGTGCCTCTTCCTCGGCCACGAGCGGCCGGTCGTTCAACTCGGTGGCCTCGTCCATCCTGGCCTCTCGTCTGGCCGGTACAGCCACGGTGGGTCTGAGGTCCTTGTCCCAGAAGTAGCTACGGCCCGACCGAGCCACGCCAGGCTTCTGCTCGGCGTCCGGCGCCCCGCATCCGGCCAGAACCACGGCACAGATCGCCATCGATACCGTCAATACCTTTTTCATCACACCGCTCCTTTCGAATCCTCAAGCTTGCCGGATAAGAAGCCGGCGTTGCCCGGATTGAAACCTCTGCTGGAAAACCCGCGATCGGTGAAAGGAGGTGGGCCTTACAAGACGCCCGGCGGCGCCACCCCAGCGGCACATGGGGCCAATACCCCTTTCCCCCGTGCAGAACATGACTTTCTTCCCCGGACCCACGCACTTGACAGATGGCCGTCAGGGCTGTCATTCACTGCCGATACGGTACTTTTCCAATTATAGTATACGATAGGAAGCCCCTCTGAGCATAGGGCCCAGACCTCAAATTACTGCGCCATTATACCATTTTATGTAAGTTTAGGTCAATGGGTATGTGGGTGTTAACGCGGGCAATTTGCGTCTCTGCTGCTTTGTGGGGTCTTTGAACAATCCCGGTGGGCTCTGCTGGGACGACGGCTTCGTCGCAAGCGGGCCGCCAAGTCCAACGTGTCCTATAAAAGCTCTTCTGGCAGTTGCCTTGGGCGACCCTGTGGGGCGGCGATCCGTGCGGTGGCCGTGGGGATGCCTTTCGGCAAGGTGGTGGCCGAAAAGGCTTGCATTGGTGGAGTCCTGCCGGTATTTTCCCTGATATTGTGGACAAGATGACCGCAGGCCGGCGGGCGAGCGAGGGCCTCATGCGGTCTTCGAGCATTTCTGGGGCTGTGGTTCGTCGGAAGCTCGGCGCGACGCAGACGGAATACAATGGGGTATGGATCGAGTGGATCGTACTGCTTTTCTCAGCCGCATATCCGAAGGGGTCCTGATAGGCGATGGGGCCATGGGGACCATGCTCTATCAGCATGGGGTCTTCCTTAACCGTTGTTTCGACGAGCTGAATGTGACCGACCCGACGCTCGTTCAGGGAATTCACAGCGGCTATGTCGATGTGGGAGCCGATTTTATCGAAACAAACACCTTCGGCGCCAACCAGGTCAAGCTCTTGCCATATGGCTTCGCCGATGACGTTGAGAAGATCAATCGCGCCGCCGTCGGTCTGGCCAGGGCTGCCGCCGGGCAGGCCGTGCTGGTGGGTGGAGCGATGGGGCCACTCGGGTGCGAGTTGACCGAGTTTGGCCCGATGGGCCCCGAGAGAGCTGGGCAGGTCTTCAGCGAGCAGGCGACGGCTCTCGTCGAGGCAGGGGTGGATTTTCTGATCTTGGAGACCTTCTCGAACACCGATGAGTTGCTCGTGGCCCTGGATGCGGTTGCCGCTCTGGGCGACATTCCAATCGTTGCGCAGATGACTGTCAACGAGCGGAGCGAGACGATCTACGGCGAGCAGGTCGATCAGGCGATGGGCCGGATCGCCCGGCACGAGGCCGTCACAGTGATCGGATTGAACTGCGCTGTGGGCCCTTCGAGCATGCTTGGCAGCCTGGAACGGGTCCGGACGATTACCGACAAGCCTGTCTCCGTCCAGCCGAATGCTGGAATGCCCCGGTCGGTCGAGGGCCGCCAGCTCTACATGTGCACCCCCGAATACATGGCGGAGTACGCCAAGCGGTTCTTCGAGAAGGGCGCGCGCATTATCGGCGGATGCTGCGGAACGACACCCGATCATATTCGAGAGATCGCTCGGGCGGTCCGCTCGGTGGATAGGGCCGTCGCTCGGACCACTGCGTCGGTGATGGTCGCTCGCGATCGCGCAAGAGCGGCCGAGCCGTTGCAGGCTGCACCGCTCGAAGGCAAGTCACACTTCGGCGCTAAGCTGGCGGCGAGGGAAGAGGTTACGGCCATTGAACTGACTCCGCCGCGCGGTGTGGACATGACGACAGTCCTGGACAAGGCCCGCCAGTGCTCCGACGCGGGGATCGATGCGATCAACATTCCCGATGGCCCCCGCGCCAGTTCCCGTTTGTCGCCGATGGTCACGGCCGCCAGGATTCAGCGGGAGGCGGGCATGGAGACGATCCTGCACTTCTGTTGCCGGGATCGAAACCTGATCGGGATGCAGTCGGACATTCTCGGGGCTTCTGCCATCGGACTGAAGAACCTGTTGATCATTACGGGCGATCCGCCGAAGCTGGGCGATTATCCCGACGCCACAGCGGTCTTCGATATGGATTCGATCGCACTGACCAATGTCGTGCAGAATCTCAACCGGGGCTTGGACATCGGCGGCAATCGCATCGAGCCGCCGACCGCGCTGACCATCGGCGTCGGCGCCAATCCTGTGGCCGCCGACTGGGATCGAGAGGTCGAGCGATTCCGTCAGAAGGTTGCGGCCGGCGCCGAGTACGCGATTACACAGCCGGTCTTCGATGCCGACTCGCTGTTTCGCTTCCTCGATGCCATCGAGGGATTGCGGATTCCCATCGTGGCGGGGATCTGGCCGTTCACGAGTTTCAAGAATGCCGAGTTCATGGCCAACGAGGTTCCCGGCGTGGTTGTCCCCAGAACGTTGCTCGACCGGATGAGCCGGGCGACCAGCAAAGAGCAGGGGCTCGCCCTCGGGGTGGAGATCGCACGCGAGCTGGTGGCCAAGGTGGGCGGATCGGTGGCCGGCTTCGCTGTCAGCGCCCCATTCGGAAACGTCCGGACCGCCCTGGCGGTTCTGGGCAGGGAGTGAATATGGACCAACAGGGTTGCCCGCCGCCGGCGGGTTGTCTGAAAGTAGAGTTGATCGCCATCACACCCGATCCGGAGTGTGTCATCGAGCAGGCGGGCCGGACGTGTTATCTGAGCTTCGATCGCATCGAAGAGGATTCGCATCAGGCCTTCATTCGACGGCTCATCAAGATGGGGCATGAGTCGCCGCTGGAGCACGCCTGTGCGACGTTCCGCATCCGCAACTGCTCGCGCGCCATGACGCATCAATTGGTGCGGCACCGGCTGATGAGCGTCTCGCAGCAGTCGCAGCGCTACGTAGACGAAGACGAGTTCGCCTACGTCATGCCCGAGAGCATGCCGGCCGAGTACGCCGACGACTTCCATCAGGATATGAGAACGATCCAGCAGATGTACCGCAAGTGGCGCGATCGCGGGCTGCGCAAGGAGGACGCGCGGTTCGTTCTGCCTAACGCCTGCACCAGTGAAATCGTCGTCTCGGCGAACTTCCGCGAATGGCGTCACATCTTCAAGCTGCGCACCAACGCCAGGGCCCAGTGGGAGATCCGCGACGCTTGTCGCGCCATGCTGAATATCCTCACGGAACAGGCCCCCGCCTGCTTCGACGATATTGTTGCCGAAGCACGATAGCCCTGCGAAGTCATGATCGTGTCGTCACCAGGGTGCGTCAGGGGATTTCGAGGCCGACGAGGGTGAAGTCGTCAACTTCTTCCGGCGTGATCTGGCGTTGACCTGCCAGGTCCGTCAGGCGGTCGACGATCTGACCGATCGGCTCATCGCGCAGGGCGAGAAGTTCCTCGGTGAACTGGAATCCGGCGCTGTCGGTGAGCTGGCCGACCAGCAATTCGGCGCCGTCGGAATAGAGCAGCAGCCGGTCGCCGCTCCGGAGCTGGATGGAGGCCTGGGTGAATTCGGCGCTCTCGAAGACGCCCAGCAGCGCACCGCGTGTCTCCAGCGGTCGCGGTGCCTCGCCTGCGCGGAACAGGATCGGGTAGGGATGGCCCGCCCTGGCCAGGGTCAGTTGCCGCGTCTTGACGTTGAGCAGGCAATAGCAGCAGGTGGCGAACTGATAGCCCGACAGCCTCTGGCCAAGCATCTTCAGATTGAGATTGGTGATGACTTCGGTCGGCGAGAAGATGCGATAGCTCTTGTCGATGGTCTCGCGCATGACCATCGCCTGTTTGATGAAGATTGTCAGCAGGGCCGCCGGCATGGAGTGCCCAACCGCGTCGGCGATGTAGAAGCCAATGTGCTGCTCGTCGATTCGCGCCACGTCGTAGATATCGCCCGAGACCCACTCGGCCGGGATGAACGTGACCGCCCACTGTGCGGCGTCGCTGTTGGGCAGGTTCGCCGGCAGGAAGTCGCGCTGGACCAGTCCGGCCAGCCGCAACTGCTCCGTCAGGTTGTCCGATGCAGGCTCCGACCCTTCCGGAGGTTTAACCGCCGCGCTCGTTCCAAATCGTTGGGCCGCGCTGAGGGTCGATGCAGGCTTGACGGCGATTCCCGAATCCTGCTTCTTGCGGTCGGCCAGATGGACGCTGATCCGGGCCCACAGGGCGTCGAGCGAGACGGATGCGACCTTGTCGGTCATGAAGAAGCTGTTGTCCGACGGCATCAGGGAGAAGCTGCGGACCGGGCGCTTGACGCGCTGGGTCAGCAGGATGATCCCGAGGTTGTCCCGCTCCAGGAATTCGAGGATGCGCCCCAATCGCTGGTCCTGGGAGGTGTCGATGCCCTCGGCGTCGATGATCACGGTGCCGACGAGATCGGGGCGGAGGTGGACGAGCTGGTAGCCGTCCATCGGCAGCAAGCGAAACGACACCTTCTTCTGCCGGAACAATCGCCTGACCTCCAGAGGCAGATTGGGCTTATCGGACAGATACACGACGTCGGTGAAGCTCTCGGGTGCTTCGATAACGCTCTCTGTTTGTGTTTTCCCCATACTCGTCGCCTTTTGTCATGCAGCGGAACGCGCAACACCCCGTCCGTGCGGGTTCTGTTCGCTACCGTACTGTCGTCTTGATGTGGAGGCGACTTTGGGGATTTCCCGCTTTTTTCTCCGGCCCCTGGGAACGCCCGCCGTTTGTCGTGATGCCGTCAGGCCTGACCTGCCCGGATGCCCTCACGGGCCCATCACGAGCCGGCGAAGATCGCCGAGCCGATCCGCAGGATCGTCGCTCCTTCTTCAATGGCGATCTCGTAGTCGGAACTCATTCCCATGCTCAGCTCGGTGAATTCCTTGCCGACGATCTTCTCTCCCTGTATCTCGTAGAACAGCTCACGGGCGCGCATGAAACAGCCGCGAATCACGTCCTGGTCGCGGGTGAGAGGCGCCATGGTCATGAGGCCGATGAGTTGAAGGTTGGGCAGCGTTGCGATCTGTTCGGCCAGGTGAGTTGCGGCCCCCACGGGCACGCCGTACTTCTGCGGTTCGTTGGACGTGTTGACCTGGAGCAGCACGCGAGGGCGTAGGTTCAGCTTGGCGGCCGCGCCGTTGATTTCCTCGGCCAGTCGCAGCGTGTCGACCGAATGGATCAGGCTGGTGATCGGCAGCACCTGCCGAACCTTGTTGCGCTGCAGGTGCCCAATCATGTGCCAGTGAATCTCTCTCGGCGAGGCCTTATCGTCGGCGTGCTGCTGGAATTCCGCTACTTGGGCCGCCACCTTCTTCAGTTGCAGCACGCGGTTCTCGCCCAGATGATTGAAGCCAAGCCGGACGACCTCCTCGATCTCTTCGATCCCGACCGATTTGGTCACAATGACCAGCTTAACGTCCTCCGGCATTCGGTTCGCCCGCGCGCAGGCCGAAGCAATCGTCTCTCGGACACGCTCGATTCTTTCTGCAATTCTTGTCATCTGTCGAAATTGTGAATGCCAGGAGGAACGATCCTGTTCGTTTGAAATACAGCGCCCATCAAACCGATCAGTGTATTGGGTTTTGGCGTTGCTCACAAGCGACTAACACGAAAAATCGAGCCGATTCTGCCCGGTAAGATCTGCGTCCTGGTTCGCATCACGCATCGGGGGCGCTGTCGTGCGGTGCATATAGATCACAGTTGTGCCAGAAATCAATTCAGGGTGTATTGGATGTGGTTCCGCGTCTATTGCAGGCGGGACCGGCGGCGTTTCTCGCCGGGGAGATGCCCGGCGATCGGCCGTCGTTGCGGCCGGGGTGCCGCGCGGCCGAGCCCTGCCAGAAGAGGGGGGGGTCACAAGGGCTTGTTGCGACGAGACTTAGCTCTGTCGTGGATACACCGGCCGTCGTACAGGAAAATGCAAAAATCGCGTTTTTTGTCTTGCAGCGGGGTGTTAAACACGGTATAATTGCGGTATTCAACGGAGTGAAATGGGGTGGTTGAATCACCCCGGTATGTGCGTGGTTTTCGGGGAAGATACTTGACAGGTCGGCCGGAATTATTACACTTGCTCTTTGATTTTACCGAATTGAGCTGTGTACGACAGCTAATAAACCTCGGCGAGGCAGCGTGGTCCACCGGTCTCCCCCCCAGCCGGAACCACCACCTCGCCATTTTTCTGCGCGCATTTTGAGGCGTCTTCAACGGCGGACCGTCTTGCCTCGCACTTCAGACGGGTCGATCGACTTCACTCCCCACTGACCTGCACGATCACCTTGCGGTTTCGCGGTCCGTCGAACTCACAGAAGAAAATCCCCTGCCAGGTTCCCAGCGTCAACCGTCCGTCTCGCAGGAGCACCTGTTCGCTGGCCCCGACGAGCGAACACTTGCAGTGGGCGTCGGAATTGCCTTCGCTGTGGCGATAGCCGGCCCGATGGTGGGGCAGCAGCTCGCCAAGCGTCAGGAGGATATCGTGCGGGACGGACGGGTCGGCGTTCTCGTTGATCGTGATGGCGGCCGTCGTGTGCGGGCAGAAGACGACGACCTGGCCGTTGCTGATCCCGGAATTGCGGACGGTGGATTCGACGTGCGCGGTGATGTCGATCATCTCGTTACGGCTGCGCGTGCCCACGCGGAATTCCTCTTGGACCGTTTTCATGGCGTCTCCATTACATCTGGTCGACCACGCCGATGCCCAGCAGTTCGCTCAGCCCGTGGCGGATCGTCCGGGCGGTCAGGTCGCACAACAGCAGTCGCGTCGGCCGCTTCGCCGCCGGGGCGTCCAGCACGGGGCAATTCGTGTAGAACGCGCTGAATTTTTGTGCCAGCTCGTACAAATAGGCGGTCAGGTAGTTGGGTCTGTAGTCCACAGCCGCCGATTCGATCGCCTCGCCGTAGCGGGCCAGGTGCTTGCCCAAATCCAGTTCCGTCGGCTCGCTGAGATCGAGGGCTGCAATCCCGTGCAGTTCCTTGGCGACATCCACACCTTTGCTCTCGGCCTTCCGCTCGATGGACTTGATCCGGGCGTAGGCGTATTGCATGTACGGCGCCGTGTTGCCGTCCATCGCCAGCATCTTGTCGAAGCTGAAGACGTAGTCGCTCGTGCGATTGTTCGAGTAATCGGCGTACTTGACCGCGCCGATCCCGACGGCTTTGGCGATCTCGGTTTTTCTGTCGGGCGGCAGATCGGGGTTCTTCTCCTCCACGACCGATTTGGCCCGCTCGACGGCCTCGTCGAGCAGGTCCTTGAGTTTGATGTTCTCGCCGGAGCGCGTCTTGAGCGGCCGGCCGTCTTCGCCCAGAACGCTGCCGAACGTTACGTGCGCCAGCTCGACCTTCTCGCCGTCACGCCGGTCCCACCCGGCCATCTCCGCCGCCGCAAAAAGCATCTGGAAGTGCAGCGCCTGCCGGGCATCGGTTACGTAGACAATTTGGCTGGCCTTCAATTTTCGGACGCGGTAACGCAAGGCGCCCAAGTCGGTCGTTGCATAGAGGTGAGCCCCATCCGACTTCTGAATAATGAACGGCAGCGGCTGGCCCTCCTTGTTCTTGAACCCTTCAGGAAACATACACATCGCCCCGTCTGATTCCTTAGCTATTCCATTTTTCTGCAACCTCTTGACGATAGGGCCGAGAAGACGTCTGTAGAAACTTTCGCCCCGCACATCGTCCATCGTCAGCGTAACACCGAGTCTGTCATAGATGCTTTGGCAGTGCTTCAAACTGAGGCTTCGAATCTTGATCCAGGCCAGCTTCTCTTGGTGGTTCTTAGGATCGTCTATATCCTGGACCATCGTGGTTACATGGCGAGAGAGTAGGGCGTAATCGACCATACCCGCTCTGCGAGTGGACATCTGCAAGTCCATGCCTGTGAGCGATTCTTCCAAGGTACTCACGAATTGGTATGCGACCAGGAAGTCTTGCCACATGGCCTCGGCCGCCAGTGCATCCAGACTGTCGAGGAATGGTTTGAATAGTAACTCGCCATCTCCCTCTTCGTTGAGCGAATCCCTTCGCCAGTCTTCTTCGTGTCGGTCCCGGATGTCTTGGCACAACTTTGCCATCTCCTCCCGGTTCTGAGCGAGAGATTTGAGTTTTTCAAGCTCAACTTGATAGTACTGATCCTCTCGATGATGCCCCATGCACATATGCCAAAGGCCAAGCAGGACACGTCCGAACTGACGCCCCCAGTCGCCGATGTGGTTCTGGCGGATGACGGGGTGGCCGAGGAATTCGAGCGTGCGGCAGATGGCGTCGCCGATGATCGTGCTGCGCAGGTGGCCGACGTGCATCTCCTTGGCGATGTTGGGGCTGGAGAAGTCCACGACCGTTTTCTTGGGCTGCGTGGTCGGGTCGATGCCGAGACGTTCGGAGCCGTCGGCGTTGATGCGGAGCAATTGGCTGGCGACGTAATCGGGCTTGAGACGCAGGTTGATGAAGCCCGGCCCGGCGATCTCGGGCGGCTCGCAGAGGTCGGCGACGTCGAGCCGCTCGACCACCTGCTCGGCCAGCTTTCGCGGATTGGTCTTGATCTGTTTGGCCAGCGCCATGACGCCGTTGGCCTGATAGTCCCCGAACCGCGCATCCGTGGCGGGGCGTACGATCGCGGCGCATTCGTTGCTTCCGACCACGGCCGCCATCGCCGTAGCGATTCTCTCTTCCAGGACGTCAAGGACCGTCTTCATCAATCGCCAATCATCAATAATCAGTAATCAATTCTCTTCGCGTCGCCCCAGAGCAGATCCAAGTCGTAGTACTCTCGGTATTCGCTGTCGAACAGATGGACCACGACGTTGACGAAGTCCAGCAGGATCCAGCGGCCCTGATCGTATCCGGCTCGGCCGAACCGCGGAAAGCCCGAGCCTCGCCCGGCCTCGGAGACCTCGTCGGCCACAGTGCGCATCTGCCGGTCGCTCGTCCCCGTGGCGATCACGAAGTAGTCCGTGGCGGGGGAGATGCCCCGCAGGTCCAGGACCGTGATGTCGCGGCAATGGTTGGCGTCGGCCAGCTTGGCGGCCGCCAGCGCAAAACCTCTGGCGTCGCTGTTGTGTTGCTCTTTCAATCCTCAACTCCCAGTCACGAAAGAAAAAGGGTGGCCGGAATTGGCCACCCTTCGAGCTTACTTCAAACGCTCGGTCGCGTCAACGGCGTGCTCTCGTTCGGGCTGCACGCCGCCTTGCCGCGCCGGCCGGGGGATTACTGGCTGCCGAGACGCAGCCATTCGCTGATCGCCGGAGAGAACTTGACGACGACGCCCGAGAAGACCACGCTGACCATCGTCATCAGTTTGATCAGGATGTTCAGGCTCGGCCCGGACGTATCCTTGAATGGATCGCCGACGGTATCGCCGACGACGCTGGCCTTGTGGGCCTCGGACCCTTTGCCGCCGAGAGCGCCTTTCTCAATGTACTTCTTGGCGTTATCCCAGGCACCGCCGGCATTGTTCAGGGTAATAGCCAGGACGAAACCGGTCGTCAGGCCGCCGACCAGAATTCCCAGTACCCCCGCAACGCCCAGCAGCAGGCCCGTCGCGACCGGTGCGATGATCGCCAGGAAGGACGGCAGCAGCATTTCCTTCTGGGCACCTCGCGTGGAGATCGCTACGCAGCGTGCGTAGTCGGGTTTGCCCGTGCCTTCCATGATTCCGGGGATCTCTTTGAATTGCTTGCGAACCTCGGCGACCATCGCGCCGGCGGCCCGTCCGACCGCCTTCATGGTCATGGCGCTGAAGACGAACGCCATCATCGAACCGATGAAGATGCCGCCGATCAGCTTGGGGTTCATGATCGTCAGGTTGTAGGCCTCGACGAAGCTCTCCACAGAGGCGGCTTTGACGGCCACAAGACTCAGTTCATCGTTCTGCAGGGCGGCAAAGGCGGCCCGGATTTCGTCGGTGATCGCCGCACCCTGACAGAAGACGGTGTTGCCGACCTGGTACAATCCGTCCTGGGCCTCACCGGCCAGTCGGCCGATCCAGATTCGGACCTCTTCGAGGTAGGCGGCCAGAAGGGCCATGGCGGTCAGGGCCGCCGAGCCGATGGCAAAACCCTTGCCTGTGGCGGCCGTCGTGTTGCCCAGCGCGTCCAGTGCGTCGGTGCGTTTGCGGACCTCCGGTCCGAGGCCGGCCATCTCGGCGTTTCCGCCGGCATTGTCGGCGATCGGACCGTAGGCGTCGGTCGCCAGGGTGATGCCCAAGGTCGCGAGCATGCCGACGGCGGCAAAGCCGATGCCGTAGAGGCCCATGGCGACATTGGTGAAGCCGCCGGCGAAGCCGAAGGCGCACAGGATGCCGATGACAATTGTGACCACCGGCAGGCCGGCCGAGTACATGCCCGTACCGAATCCATCAATGATCGTCGTAGCCGGGCCCATGATGGCCTGCTCGGCGATGCCCTTGGTGGGTTTGTATTCGTCGGAGGTGTAGTATTCGGTGAACTGACCGATCAGCACGCCGGCGATCAGGCCGGAGACGACCGATCCGAAAATGCCCCAGGTGATCCAGTTGAACGCCGCCAGAAGGGCGACCGCCAGGATGATCAGAACGGAACTGCCCAGCGTGCCGAAGAGCAGCGCCCGCAGCAGGTTCTTCTGGGTGGCGTCCTCTTTGCAGCGGACCATGAAGACGCCCGCGATCGACAGGAAGATCCCCAGGCCGGCCACGAGCATTGGCGCCAATACCGCGTTGAGCGGGGTCACTCCTTCCGGCAGCGTTCCCAGCGTCAGCGCCGCACCCAAAGCCGCCGTGGCCAGGATCGAACCGCAGTAGCTCTCGTACAGATCGGCACCCATGCCGGCCACGTCGCCGACGTTGTCACCGACGTTGTCGGCGATGGTTGCCGGGTTGCGCGGATCGTCCTCTGGAATGCCCGCCTCGACCTTGCCCACCAGGTCGGCGCCCACGTCGGCCGCCTTGGTGTAGATGCCGCCACCGACGCGGGCGAACAGCGCCTGGGTCGAAGCGCCCATGCCGAACGTCAGCATGGTCGTGGTGATCTCAATGAGCTTGTGATCGGGATCCATCCCCACCGGCACCAGTTGCAGACCGAACAGCACTAGTCCATCGCGCATGTTGGCCGTCGTGTAGACCAGCTTGTCCAGGATCAAAAACCACATCGTGATGTCAAACAGGCCGAAGCCCACGACCACCAGCCCCATGACGGCGCCGGAGCGGAAGGCCACCTGCAGGCCGCTGTTGAGGCTCTTGCTGGCGCCTTGCGCCGTTCGGGCCGATGCGTTGGTCGCCGTCTTCATCCCGAGAAAACCGCACAAGGCGCTGAAGAACCCGCCGGTCAGGAACGCCACCGGGACGAAGGGGTTTTGCACGTCCTTGTAGGCAAGGAAGGCAAAGATCGCCAGCAGCACGGCGAACACGATCGCCACGACGCTGTACTGCCGGAACAGGTACGCATAAGCGCCTTCCCGCACGTACCGGGCGATTTCGATCATCCTCTCGGTGCCTTCCGGCGCCTCCATCATCTTCCTGTAGAAGTAGACGGCGAATCCCAGGGCCAGAAGCGATGCGATCGGCGCGAGCCACCAGATCAATGGGATGGCTTCTGCCTGCGCTTCCCCCCCTTCGGCCGCCATTGCCACACTGCTCAGGGCCAGAATGGGTAACGACAGTCCGAAGATGCTCTTCCAAAACTTCACGGTTGTGGCTCCTTTCGGTTTAACGGGTTGCTCTTTCTGCGCACACGACCAGCCTAAAATTCCGTGCAGTGTACAGAAAGAAGGCCGCTTTTCAATCTTTTTTCGCCTGAGAGGAACAGAAATCGTACGTTTGCACGCGATCCGGCCGCGGATTGACCGCTCACGGGGTCCTCTTCTTCCCAGTTTCCCAGTGAGGACCGCCCTCGCTCTTACGCCGTTACACAATCGGTCTACGTGTGGTAGTCAGCGTTGATGCTGACGTACTCGGCGCTCAGGTCGCAGCCGTAGCGGAAGTCGGTCTTGTTGCCTGTGCCCAAGTCGATTGTGATTGTGTGCTCGATCTGCGAGACGATCTGGGAGGCCTCACGAGCGTCGAATCGGGCCGGGGTGCCGTTCTTGAAGACGTACAGGTCGTCCAGTTTGCACGAGAGCCGCTCGCGGTTGAGTCTGACGCCGCAAGAGCCGACGGCGCAGATGATCCGGCCCCAGTTGGGGTCGCCGCCGTGGACGGCACATTTGACCAGCGGATAATCGGCGACGGCCCGTGCGGCTCGGGCGGCGTCGGCCGTTGTGGCGGCCCCCCTGACGACGACCTTGAACATCCGCGTGGCCCCCTCGGCGTCGAGCGCCATCTGCCGGACCAGATCGGTGCAGACATCGGCCAGGGCCTTGGCGAACTTGCGGAATCGGGGACACCGCGACGTGATGGGGCGGTTGCCCGCCAGTCCTGAGGCCAGCAGGATCGCGGTGTCGTTCGTGCTCTGATGGCCGTCGACGGTGAGCTTGTTGAGCGAATCGCCGATGGCGTTCTTCAGGGCGGCGGCGAGCAGCGGCTTGCCGATGGCGGCATCGGTGGTGAGGAACAGAAGGGTGGTTGCCATGTTCGGACCGATCATCCCGGCCCCCTTGACGGTGCCCGCGATGGTGACGGTCTGTCCGGAGATGTCGAGCCGGCGAACGGCGCATTTGGGCCGGGTGTCGGTTGTCATGATCGCCTGGGTGAAGGCCGCTCCGGCCTCGGCCGAGTCGGACAACTGCCCGGCGGCTTTCGCGATTCCCGCCGTCGCCTTCTCGATGGGCAATTGCTCTCCGATGATGCCCGTCGAGGCGACGAGGACCTGCTCGGGTGCGACGTTGAGGGCCTTGGCGGCGACCGCGCACATCTTGCGGGCGTTGGCCAGCCCCTTCTTGCCCGTGCAGGCGTTGGCGTTGCCCGAGTTGACGGCGACCGCATAGACCTTCGAATTCCTGGCGTGCTCCCGCGCAACCTCGACGGCCGCCGAGACGATCTTGTTCGTCGTGAACACCGCCGCCGCCGTCGCGCCGGTGGGACAGACCAGCAGCCCCAGGTCCGCCTTCCCCGACACCTTCAATCCACACGCCAACCCCGCCGCCAGAAACCCCCGCGCCGCCGTAATACTGTCATTTTGCATGTCTTGCTTTGTCTCCATTCGTGCTGTATGAGAACCCTTCATGTCTGAGCCCGATTGCGTCTTGCGATGATCGCGCAGATATAGTAAAACACGCCTTCGTCGCTATTCACGGAGGAGCGCTTCAAAATCCGGTGTTACTCGTTCATAACCTGGAATCTCACTGAATTGCACGAGCCACTGACGAATGTAACCCAGGTCGAGATGCGTTCCGTTCTTCGCGAGCAGATGGCGTACGTCTTCGTGATCGACAGGACGTCCCGCGACCATCTTGTGGATGATAAGATCTTCACAGGTCGCGAATGCGACTGGATGGCCCGCTACCGGCACGGTCTTGGCTCTTTCGATCGCTTGGGTCTCATAGGGGGTGAAGGAAAAAATGAAATCGACTCGTATTTTCGACGCTGGGTCTTCCGCCGGCAACACCTTCGTGCGATGTGCGAATTCTCTGGGACTGTCCGACAGCATGCGCAGTCCCAGTTTGGCGCATATGGCTTCGGCCCGTGAGAAGTCTGCCGTGTCGATTCCCAGCGTGATGTCAATGTCCCGCGTCAAGCGGGGTCTACCATAAACGAGCACCGCCTGACCGCCGATCATCATATAGGGGATCTGGGCTGCCTTCAATTCCTGCGATATTCGACCGATCAGTCTTTCAATCACGCTTCAATCCACTCATGGCCCGGGTGATTCTCAGATCGACTTCAAAGCCCTCCCAGATGTTCTTGTGGCTGATGGCTCCCAAAGCCACCGCCTCTGCGTGCAGCGCATCATATATGCGAAAGGCTTCCTGTACAGACAGGTTCTCTTCCACCATCTGCTTTTTGCAGAACTCATCGTATTCGGGTGTAGGTTTAATCATGGTCGCGCTCTCATAGAACGACGCCTTCTCTCAGGGCTTCGCTGACGATGCCGATCGCTGGCTGAAGAAGATGCCCTGGAAATCCGGCGAAACCAGAACGATATCGTGGTCGCTATCGGCCAGATGGTCGCCCCGGGCCTGACTGATCCGGTACTTGGAACGTGTGCTCATATACTCGGGGTTCAAATCCCGTATCCCCGACACCATCGACTCGGGAGCGCCGACGCGTTGAGCGAAATGAATTATCGAATGTCCCTTCGGATACTCTCTGAGCCCGAACAAGCTCAGGGCTTTGAGCGCCTTCTCCAAAACCTGGTGAGATGCGAAGACCGACATGTAGTAGTCGCCTGCCTCGCGGCTGTTTCTGGCACCTGGCAGGTCTGCCTGAGCCTGTTTAGACCAGTTTCGTACTTCTTCTCTCATAGATGGGATGATAATCCCCAGCCATATACTTCAGCAAGCCCTTTCACCGCATGGGTCGGTCTGGGCCTACAGTTCGCGGGTGTTCCTGGACCGGGGGTCGTCGAGGGGGCCGGGACCGTTGGTCAGGCGGCCGGCGACGGCCAGGTCGCGGCAGTCCTTCATGGGGTCGTAGAATTCCCGGCTCAGGTCCACCGTGCTGATGAGCATTCCCGGCTCGTTGTCGGTCAGTTGTGCGGCGATCACCCCGTCCGGCTCGATGAAGCACGAGGGATAGGGACTGTAATAGGCGCTGGAGTTGGCCAGGCTCACCCAGCAGAAGTTCGTCGCGGCGTGGCACTGCATCGTCTGGCGCATGATCTGGGTGTGCACGCTCGGGCCCTTCTGCCGAGCATTGTAGAACGACTGAAAGAGACACTGCACGCCCTGTTTGTACAACTCGCGATAGAGTTCGGGGAAGCGCAGGTCGAAGCAGATCAGCAGCGCGCATTTGACGCTGTTGAGGGTGAACGTGACGAACCGGTCTCCCGGCGTGTAATAGTCCAGGTCGCCGGGGGTGCCGAATCGCTTGTCGTAGCGGTCGGCGATCCGGCCCTGCGCGTCGATCAGGTACAGGCAGTTGTGCGGCTTGTGTGGCTCGGTCAGCGGGTGCGTGCTGCCGAGCACGACCCAGAGCCCCAACTGGTCCGCCAAGGTCATGATCCTGTGTGTCTCTCGCTGCAGCAGCGGCCAGTCGTAGTCATCCAGGATCGGAAAATCGGTGCCCGCGTAGCCGCTCAGAGCGCATTCGGAGAAGTGAACGATCTCGGCGCCCGCGTCGCTCGCCTTCTCCATGAACGCGCGGATGTGGCCTGCGTTCTCTTCGATGGACCCGCCCACCGCGAACTGACACGTCGCGATTGTCAGCCTGCCCCTGCTCATCTGGATTCACTCTCCGAAGACGTTGTCCATCGTTTACCCCCACAGTCCCAGTCGCGCTCGCTTGAGTCCCATGGTCTGGTCACAGCCGAAGGGAGAGACCGTGTTCGACCTCTCTGACAAGCCGCCTCTGCCAAGGCGGGAGCTTGCCGCTTTGAGGCCACCCGCCTGTTCACAAGAGGCCAACGTCGCGTAGGACACCGATTCCCATGCCGTATGGCACCGCCGTGGTGCTCGGGTCGCACTCCTGCGGCGCCCCGTTCGACTGCGCTCGGGGCAAACTCTATCCCCCGTGACGGCATAGGAATCATATCACATGATGCCGATCGGCTCAAAGCGATAACCTGACGAATCCGCCGAGTCCGTTCTCCCCCACGGAACGCAGTCGCACACAGAACCGGATGAATGGTGCTTTCTTGTTCTCCTGGCCGACGCGTCGAGGTATACGATCTCAGGACCGTGCAGGAGCTCCTCGGCCACAAGGACGTGAAAACGACGAGGATCTATACCCACGTGCTCAAGCGGGGCGGCAAGGGCGTCAAGAGCCGCGTGGATGATTTGTAGAGGAGAATCACAGGTGTGTTATACAGAAACCGCATATCACCCAACCCCAGGCGTTGCAGACGCCGTAAGGGTTTGAAGTTACAAGGCTTATGGTCATTCGAGTATTGCCATATTATGCCGCAGCATCGCGGCCCATAGTTGTTATGAAGAAACCATATGACCATTGTCAGGCAAGAAAGAGGCACATAGTACTTTCTGGGGCGGTTACGCGGGATACTTCCAGGATCTTGAACAACACTTATGGGAGATCGTATGGAATCCTCATCTAAACCCGGAAGAATAATGAATGATTGCTGTATGCAGTAGATTCAAACCGCGATGCTGGAATGCAGAGATATGAGTAGAACACTGATCAGTCTATCGATCTCGCTAGATGGCTGCATCGCAGGCGAAAACGAAAGCCGGGACCACCCATTGGGTACTCATGGTGCTGTCTTGCACGATTGGATGCTCAATGGCGACACTATGCTCACCGACTACATTGATCCGCTTTATCAGGGATTTTTCAATGCCAGCGGCGTTAATGCAGCCGTGATCTCCGATTTGTTTGGTGAGCTTGGCGCCATGGTGTTCGGCCGTCGCACCTATGACTTGGTTCAAGGCTGGGGTGGAACGTATCCGGTTAAAGGGATCCCCGTGTATGTAGTCACGAGTGATTCTCCTGATGCCCCTCCCGAAGGCAAATCTGAGATCATTCTTGTCCCCAGCGTTGAGGACGCTATTAAGCGAGCCAGAGCTGCGGCTGGTGACAAGAGTGTGGGTATTGCTGGTGGTAAGATCGGGATATCGTGTTTGTTGTCAGGTTTGGTCGATGAGATTTATCTGCACACGGTACCTGTGATCCTAGGAAAAGGCGTGCGGTTATTTGACCCTGAAGTGATTGACCGTGCATTCCTCTTGGAACAGAAGTCGGTAATAGAAGGTCCCGGTGTGATGCATGCTCGGTATCGAGTGAATAATGCGGGAAAGGTCTGACATATGGTTGCCCATGACAAGCACGCTGGGCACTCGCCGGAGATGTTCCGCCAGAAGTTCTGGCTGAGCCTGGTCCTGACGCTGCCGGTCGTCTTCTGGGCCGAGCACATCCAAATGCTCTTCCGCTACGAGGCACCGGATATCCCCGGCTCAGCGTGGATAGGTCCGGTGCTGGGCTCGGTGATCTTTTTCTATGGGGGATGGGTCTTCCTCAAGGGTGCTGCGCACGAGCTGCGCGACCGCCTGCCCGGTATGATGACCCTGATCTCGCTGGCGATCACCGTTGCCTTCGTCTTCTCGTGGGTGGTGCAGGCCGGGCTCCTCGACGCGCTCCCGCTCTGGTGGGAGCTGGCCACGCTGGTCACGATTATGCTCCTCGGTCACTGGATCGAGATGAAGTCGATCATGCAGGCGCAGGGTGCGTTGCAGGAGCTGGCGAAGCTGCTGCCCGACGAGGCCACGCGCGTGGTCGATGGCCGCGAGGAGCGGGTAGCCGTCGATCAGCTGAAGAAAGGGGATGTGGTGCTCGTCCGCCCCGGCGAGAGCGTTCCGGTCGACGGCGTTATACGGAAGGGGGCGAGCGATCTCAACGAGGCAATGATCACCGGCGAGTCGCGCCCGGCGAAGAAGGGGCAAGGAGATGAGGTGATCGGCGGGACGATCAACGGTGAGGGCTCCCTCCGCGTCGAGGTCACTGGCACAGGCGATGAGACGAAACTCTCGGGCATCATGCGGTTGGTCTCCGAGGCGCAGGCCTCGAAGTCGCGCTCGCAGCACCTGGCCGACCGCGCGGCGCAGCTGCTGACCGGCGTTGCAATCCTTGCCGCCGTCATCACCCTGATCGCGTGGCAGTTCGTCGGCGCGCCCATCGACTTCGCCATTGTGCGCGTGGTGACGGTGCTGGTGATCGCCTGCCCGCACGCCCTTGGCTTGGCGGTGCCGCTGGTGGTCGCGATCTCGACCACCCTCGGCGCACGCGGCGGGCTGCTCGTTCGCGACCGCCGTGGCCTCGAGAAGGCGCGCGAGCTCGATACCGTGGTCTTCGACAAGACCGGCACGCTGACCCTCGGCGAGCACCGCGTGGTGGACCTCGAGGTGGCCGACGGGATTACCGAGGCGGAGGCGTTGCGAATCGCCTCGGGCGTCGAGGCCGAGTCCGAGCACCCCATCGCCCGCGGCATTACGATGTCGGCCGAGGAGAGGGGGATCGAGATCCCGCCCGCCGACGGCTTCCGGGCGATCCCTGGGAAGGGTGTCGCCGCGACGATTGACGGCACCGAGTACCATATGGGCGGGCCCACGCTGCTGAAGGCGAGCGCCCAGGTGCCAGATGAACTCGAGCAGAAAGCCGACGATGCGGCCACCCGCGGCCAGGCCGCTATTTACCTCCTGCGCGATGGCGCGGCCCTTGCCGTTTTCGCCGTTGCCGACGCCATCCGCGAGGAAAGCCGCGAGGCCGTCCACGCCCTCCACGAGCGCGGCATCGAGGTGGCGATGCTAACGGGCGACGCGCAGGCCGTGGCCGACGCCATCGCCGCAGAGCTTGGCATCGAAACCGTCTTCGCCGAAGTCCTACCGGAAGACAAGGCGGCGAAGATCCAGGAGCTGCAACGACAGGGCAAGCGCGTGGCCATGGTCGGCGACGGCGTCAATGACGCCCCGGCCCTCGCGACCGCCGACATCGGCATCGTCATCGGCGCCGGGACCGACGTGGCCGTCGAGGCCGGGCACATTGTCCTTGTCCGCTCCGACCCGAGGGACATCCCCCGGATCGTCACCCTCTCGCACGCCACCTACCGCAAGATGCTCCAGAATCTCTGGTGGGCCGCCGGCTACAACATTCTCGCCATACCACTAGCCGCAGGCGTGCTCGCCGCGTGGGGAATACTGCTCACCCCGGCACTCGGAGCGGTGCTCATGTCGGCGAGCACCGTGATCGTCGCGATCAACGCTCAGTTGCTGCAAAGGGCACGGCTATGATGCCTCATGCCGGTTGCCCAACTAATGCATGCAGCGGACGGCGCTTCGCGCCGCCGCTGATGCAGGGCGTTGGCTGGGCGGCCGGTTCTCGTGGGTCGGTTGTGTGATCCTGGCGTACGAATTGTCTGGCTCTGTCAGTCTAATCCCATTGTTTCGCGCAGGCCGAAGAGGATGTTCATGTTCTGGATCGCCTGGCCCGAGGCGCCCTTGACGAGGTTGTCGATCGCCGAGAACAGGGCGAGCCGGCCCTTGACCAGCGTCGGGAAGACGTGGCAGTAGTTCGTGCCGGCGACGTCCTTGACGGCTGGAGCGGTCTTGCAGACGCGAACGAACGGCTCGCTCTTGTAGAACTCGTGGTACAGCGGCAACAACTGCTCGTTCTTGAGGCCCTTGGCCGGGCGGGCGTAGACGCTCGACAGGATGCCGCGATCGAACGGCCCGACGTGCGGCTGGAAGAGGATATTGACCTCGGAGCCGGCCACCTCGCCGGCGATTTGCTCCATCTCCGGCATGTGCCGATGCACCCCGATCCCGTAAGGAAACAGGTTCTCGTTCATGTTCGGGAAGTGGAACTTGCTCGACGGGTTCTTGCCCGCCCCGGAGGCGCCCGTGACCGAGCTGACGATCATCGAATCGGTCTCGATGAGTCCCTCCTTGAGCAGGGGGGCCATCGCCAGGATCGCCCCGGTGGGAAAGCAGCCGGGGTTGGCGACCAGGTTCGTGCCCTTGATCTGCTGGCGGAACAGCTCGGGCAGGCCATAGACCGCCTTGGCCAAGTTGGCCGGATCGGTGTGTGGCTGATAGAACTTCTCATAGACAGCCACGTCCTTGATGCGATAGTCGGCGCTGAAGTCGATCACCTTGACACCGGCGTCGAGCAGCTTGGGCACGAACCCCATCGAGACCTTGTGCGGCAGGCAGCACAAAGCCACGTCCGCCAACTGCGACAGTTTGTCGAGGTCGAGCGGCTCGATGGCCAGCGCGCAGCGGCCGCGAAACTCCGGAAACACCTCTTCCACGGACCCGCACTCTTCCGGCAGGGCGGTCAGATAGGTCAGTTCGGCCTGGCTGTGCCGAAACAGGATGCGGATGCTCTCGGCGCCCGTGTACCCGCTGGCGCCGATGATGGCGACTCGAATCATGGTGGCTCTCCTTGCAGGTCGTGCGTCTGCGCACGACTCAGATCCCGGCGGCTCTCAACCGGCGAGCGAAGCCGCTCGCCCCGCAAAAAAAAGCCGCCAAGATCGTCTCTCGGCGGCTGTCGGTAGCGATGAATCGAAGACTGCTTCTAACGCTTGGAGAACTGGAACCTCCGCCGTGCACCCGATTGGCCGGGCTTCTTCCTCTCGACCATGCGCGGATCGCGCGTCAGGTGCCCGCCGTCACGCAGGGCCTGAACGTAGTTCTCGTCGTAGCTTCTCAGGGCTCTGGCCACGCCCAGCAGAGCCGCTCCGGCCTGCCCGGTGGTGCCCCCGCCCTTGACATTGACGAAGACGTCGAAGGCCTTCTCGGCATGGACGCTCTTGAGTGGCGCGACCACGGCCTTGCGGTCCTGTTCCCGCGCGAAGAAATCATTCAGTTCTTTCTTGTTGACGATGAGCTTGCCGTTGCCGGGCCGGATTCGGACCCGCGCGATGGCCGTCTTTCTCCGGCCGGTGCCCCACCAGTAGCCGTATTTCTCTTTGCTCTTGTTGCCCGGTCCCAGGGTTGGTTTGGGCGCCTCCTGCTCGGGTTCGGCGTGGGCTTTGACGTCCGCGTTCTCGTGTTGGTTTTCGGTCATGGTTCGGGGGTTCCGCTTAGGACAGTTCGATCGGCTCTGGTTGTTGGGCCTGGTGCTCGTGGTCCGGGCCGCGATAGACCTTCAGCTTCTTGAGCATCTTGCGGCCCAGCTTGTTCTTCGGAAGCATCCTTCGGACGGCCAACTCGACAACTCGCTCGGGCCTCTTGTGCATCATCTCGGCGAAGCTGGCAACCTTGCGCCCGCCGGGATGGTGGGTGTACCAGTCGTATTCCTTCTGCTCGGCCTTCTTGCCGGTGATCCGCACCTTCTCGGCGTTGACGACCACGATATAGTCGCCCACGTCCACGTGGGGCGTATAGGTCGGCTTGGTCTTGCCCATCAGAATCGGCGCAATCTTGGCGGCCATCCGCCCGAGGATCGCGTCCTCGGCGTCCACCAGGAGCCATTTCTGCTCGATCTCGTTGTTCTTGGCCATGAAGCTCTTCATAGTCGGACTCTCTATGCTGTTTCCGGATTAGAAACCATGCATATTAGCAGACGCCGGCCCCCTGTCAAACCAATTTTGGGCGAAATTTCCGGATATTGGCTCCCGCTCAGTCGATTGTCGGCAACATAGGTGCTCCAAGCAACCTGCCCCGTGGCAGATGCGGCTGGCTCGCACCGATGTTCAGCGAGCCTCGCCGGGGCGGGCCGCTACGAAGGGAACGCCTGACGGCGGCACGGCAAACGGCGTATGTTTGTTTTGCTCTGCACCCGTGTCCCGACTATGATACCGGCGGGAAGACGATAGGGATCGATCGTTGTCGATCTGGGGCCAAGACCTTTGGGCGATAGGGATTGAGTATGGAAACGATTCTGCGGGGTGGATGTCTTTGCGGCGCTGTACGGTATGAATGCACGGGCGACCCCGGCAACGCCAGTTACTGTCACTGCGACGACTGCAAGCGGGCGACGGGAGGGCCCTACACGGTGGGCGTTCTGGTCCGGGCGGCGGACCTGCATATCCTCTCGGGCCAAGTCAAGGGCTACACGACCGTCGCCGACAGCGGCCGGAAGATCACGCGGCAGTTCTGTCCCGAGTGCGGCTCGCCGCTGTTGACCCGCGCCGAGAAGTGTCCCGATCTGGTCTTCCTCAAGGCGGGCAGTCTCGATGAACCGGAACACGTCAAGCCAGGCTGCCAGACCTGGACGAAACGGACCGTACCCTGGGCCTACATCGACGAGAGCCTGCCGTCCTTTCCGGAAGGCCGTCCGTCTTGAACGGACAGGGCCCAACAGACGGAGAACCTCCAATGACCCGGCACAGGCGCATGACCACTCGACGCTCCATCGCGGCAGCGGCTTTGGCAGTCGGAGCATTGGCTCTCGGCATAGGGATCGCCTGGCCGCCGGCGCGCCCCACGATTGTTGAGTTGTCCTTCGGCAATGGAGATGCCAACGGCAACGCGGACGACTTGACGCTGCAAAGCATTCGCAAAGTGGGCCGTTTCTACACGGTCAGCTACTACGGTGACTATGAGCAGCGGCTGCGGTGGCTGAATGACGAGCACCTCAGACTCGCCGGCCTGGAAACAGTGTCGCACTGCAGCTTGTTCGTGACACACACGGCAGCCGGCGAGGCGTTGCTCGGACGCAATCTGGATCGCCGGGATGTTCCGGTTCTGGCGAAGTTCGCCCCGCCCGGCAAGTATGCGTCGTTCTCCTTCGCTCCATCCATCGAGGCGCATCTTCGCGACATTCTGGTCGCCGAGCCTACCGAAGCACAGAAGCAGTCCTTCCTTCACAGCCTGCCGTTCTACGCCACCGACGGCATCAACGAGAAGGGACTGGCCATCGCCATTGCCGGAGCGCCGCTGCGGACCGTGAAGCCTTCGGAGGGACGCCGGCCGATGTTTGTGCTCCTGTTCATCCGGCAAGTGCTCGACAACTGTCAGAGCGTGGAAGAAGTGGCCCGCTACGCCGAGACGGTGAGTCCATATGACCGTGCCATTGACACCATCTCCCACCATTTCCTCGCGGCCGACGCCAGCGGTGCGTGGCTGGTGATCGATTATCCCGACGGCAGTCTCCGGCTCACTCAGGGACACGATACACCCCAGGCGCGGACGAACCATTTCCTCGATGCCGGGCCTTCGAGCGCGGACACGCGAACCTCCTTCCGGCGCTATCGGAAGCTGGAGGCCGCGCTGAATTCGCCGACGCCGCCGGATTCCGACGCCCAAGCAATGGCGCTGCTCAGGCGCGTTCGCGATCACACCGCGTGGTCGGTGGTCTACGTGACGCGGTCGCGTCAAGGTTTGCTCGCGGTCGGAGAGGACTACCGGACGCAATATCGGTTCGGGCTCTGCCGAACGGATTAAGGGTTGCCTGTCATCGAGCATGTAAGGGCGAGCCATGCCTGGCCGCTGCCTGCGACGCCCCTACGGACGATCACGCCTGATGAGTTTCTGCGAACGGCGATGGGAGGCGGGTGTCTTCCTATTCGAGGGTTCGCTGCGGTGGGAGCGGACGAACAGGCGGACGGGGACTTCGCCGATGGGCAGCAGGGCCCCGAGCCGGTTGGCGACGTAACGGAGGTAGTTCTCGTCGAAGAGCTTGGGATTGTTGACAAACATCAGGACGGTCACGGGGTTCATTGCGACCTGCGTGGCGTAGTAGACGCGGGGCCAGGCGGTGCCGGTGCGCTTGGCGCCGGTTCGCTCGTCGCGGATGATCTCGAAGGCCTTGTTGAGCCGGCCGGTGCCGATGCGCGTTGTGGTCTGCTTGAACAGCTCGGCCGACAGATCGAGCACGGCCTGGACGTTCTTGCCGGCGGTGGCGGTGGTGAACGCGATCGGGGCGTACTTCAGCACGGGCAGCTTGGCCGTCAGGTATTCTTCGTAGTCGCCCGTGGAGGCGACGTCCTTGGCCAGGTCCCACTTGTTGACGACGATGATGCAGCTCTTGTACTCCTCAGCGATCTGCCGGGCCAGCTTCTTGTCCACCTGGGAGAGGGGCACGGTCGCATCGACGAGGAACCATACGACGTCGGCTCGCTGGATGGAGCGGGCGACCCGGACATTGCTGTAAAACTCGATGTTGTCGGCCATTTTGCCCTTCTTGCGGACGCCGGCCGTGTCGATCACGATGAGGGTCTGGCCGTCTTTCTCGATCCGCACGTCGACGGCGTCGCGGGTCGTGCCGGGGACCTCGCTGACGATGACGCGCTCGGTGCCGGCGATGGCGTTGACCATCGAGCTCTTGCCCGCGTTGCGTTTGCCGACCATGGCAATCTTCATCACCGGTTCCGGCGGGGCCCCCATGCCTTCATGGTCGGCCAGCCGCTCGAAGATGCGGTCGAGCAGCACCGACTTGTTGAGGTTGTTCTCGGCCGAGACGCAGAGGAACTCGCCGAAGCCCAGCCGGACGAACTCGCCGGCGGCCGGGAACATCTTGGCGCTGTCGGCCTTGTTGGCCACGCCGATGACGTCGAGATCATGCTTGCGGAGCAACCGTGCGATCTTCTCGTCGAGGGGCGTCAGGCCGTCGCGGATATCGACCATGAAGACCACCAGCGTCGCCGAGCCGATGGCCTGGAAGATCTGCCGCTCGATGTGGTCGCTGAGCTGGTCGGAATCGACGATGCCGTAGCCGCCGGTGTCGATCAGCTCAACATACCTGTCGTCCCGGCTGATGAACGTGCTGACGCGGTCGCGCGTCACACCGGCCGTCGGCTCGACGATGCTGATCATCTCTCCAGCCAGCGCGTTGAGCAGACTGCTCTTGCCCACGTTCGGCCGGCCCACAATGGCCACGGTCGGTAATCCCATAGAACTCCACAACACAAAGAATCAAAAGAACTTAGCCGCACCAGTCTACCCGAAACCCCGCCCCAGGTCCAGACTGTCCAGACGTGATTGCCCGTTCCACCTGAGGGGTCAGTTGTAGCGACTGTATTGTGGATCAAGCATAATTTGGGTTCCAGGGTTCATTTTTTGCGATCATGAGATTGAGGATGGTCAGGAGTTTTCTCATGGCGGCGACGAGGGCGGTCATCTTGGTCTTGCC